>Ga0181570_10000264_pt1 | contig 51205 bp, 30 predicted proteins | sample 101ome_18_FD_148667 | JGI IMG/M metagenome (GOLD analysis project Ga0181570, IMG submission 148667) | Coastal salt marsh microbial communities from the Groves Creek Marsh, Skidaway Island, Georgia - 101406AT metaG (spades assembly) | ecosystem: Environmental > Aquatic > Marine > Intertidal zone...
CGACCCGACTCCCCCCCCCCGCGCGCGCTCGTCTCATTCGCACGATTATTCTCGCGTCGGCGTCGTCGTCGGCGTCGTCGGTCGATTGGACGTCGTCCCGGGACCGAGCGACGCGCGAGTGACGGGAGACCGCGGCGCAAGCGCGACGATCGACGCTCGGAGTCGATCTCTCGACGATTCGATCCCTCGTAGCGCGTTCGGTCGATCGGTCGCACGCAGCGGGTCGATTCGATCGCCCCAATCCGTCCTCGACGTCGAGGCGTTCAACGTTCGTGTGAGGCGAAGACGACGACGGATTGAGGCGACGGACGACGACGGACGACGACCGCGTGAGGACGGAACGGCGAGCGATGAACGGGTCCACGCCGACGCGCGCGACGACGGCGACGGATGGTGGCGGTGATCCCGTCGCGGCGTCGACGCGGAGCGACAAGTTTGAATGGTTGGCGAGTGCGTGTTCAATTCGATTCGATCGATCGCGAATGCTCGAGAACGCGAATGAACGCGCCGATCGAATGGATCGATGGACGCTCGATGGGAGGGCGGGAGGATACGCGCGCGATGGAGACGGATGAGACAGACGCGCGAAGGATCGCGAAGGATCGCGGTCGAGACGCGGTGGTGGTTCGTTCGGGGAACGCGACGACGACGAGAATCGATGAATGAATGAACGCGCGCGACGTCCGGGGCGAGGAGAGACGACTGACGAGGACGCCCATCGATCGACGCGATCGACGCGCGCGCAGAGTGTCGATTCGGTGGAGAAGGGTGCGAACTTCCGCCGACGGATGTGGTAAAAGGGAAAGAAGAATGGAAAGTGAAGAGTGATGAGGAGAGAAAGCCTCGAAACGTGTTCCGAGGGCTGCTGTTGGGCGTCGATACGAGGAGAACGGGGGCGGACGACGTCATGAATCGGCCGCACGCGGAGCAGGAGCGACGACCGAGACGTCAGCGGTCGCCGAGACGCGAACGATCGCCGAGACGTGAGAAATCACCGCCGAAGCGGGAACGATCACCGCCGAAGCGGGAAGTGTCGCCGCCGCCGCCGCCGCCGCCGAAGGAGGACTCGGCGTCGGCGCTCGCGCGGTTGTTGGGGAACATGCCTCAACCGGATGACGGTGTCGTGAGTGAGGATCCGAGTCCGCTGATCAAGCGCATCGATAATCCGATGGGTGTGAGTTTTCGCGTGGAACCGCTCGCGCTTCTCGATCATTTGCGGGGCGCGGACGAGGATGTGAAGGATTTCGAGGATCGATGGCGCGTGCGCGCTTTGAACGCGGAGGAGGCGTTGCGCAAGGAGCGAGCCGAGTGCGGTGATTGTCATAAAAAGCGAGAGCGGGCCGAAGACGCGCTTAAAGAGCATAAAGAGATGCTGCGAGCGGAACGCGATGCGAAAGCTGCTCTCACAAAGGAGTTGAAAGAGCTCAAGGAACGCATGGACTCCAAGGTGAAGGAGCTCGAGAAGACGTCCGCGGAGGACCAACTCAAGGCGAAGCGCGCACTCGAAGCTGCGATTGAAGCCGCGGACCGCGTATCAAAACAGAGTGCCGGTGAAGAAAAGCGCAAGCGCGATCAACTGGAGGAGCTGAACGAAAAACTTAGACAGGAAATCAAGCAACTGCAAGGCGCAAACGACCGCGCAAACGATCGAATCGGCAAACTCGAGGACGAGTTGAAGCGAGCGTACAACGTCAAGTTAGACGTCACTAAGACAACGCAAACGACCGAGGCGTTCACAAAGCTTGAAGAGATCAAATACACGCTTGAAGTTGAAAATGTCTCTCTCAGAGCTGCCGTGGATGAGAAATCCGGAGAGATCGACGGATTAAAGGCCGAGTTGAAAAAGTTGCGACAACAAGTCCACACTGTGACATCCGAGCGCGACGCCACAGCTAAAGACCTTCGTGAAAAGACTCGCAAGTTCCAAACAGACATGAAACGCCTCGCAAAGGAACTTGAAAAGTCAAGACACGCCACGATTGATGCCGAGCGCAGACTGAAGGAAACCATCGAAACCCACGTTCGTGAGAATCATGTGTTCCGGACCAAGCTCACCCAGAGTGACGAGTCGCGAAAGCGGGACAGGCAAAAGTTTGAAGCTGATCGAGAACATCTGAATGCGGAAATTTCTCGATTGATGCGTCTTTTATCCAAGGCTGAAGCGCGTGAAGAGCACATGAGGGGCCGAAAGCACGTCGTGGAAGAAGAATTGCAAGTGTGCACGGCAAAGATTCGTGATTTGACGATGAGTGATCGCCACACCGTCTTCTATGATTTTGACACGGCATCGCTGGACGTCAACAAAACGCGCCTTGAAAGAAAGACGGGGACAACTTTCGCTCACTTCATGTCGCGCATGCAAAATTACGCGCTGAAAACTCGCATGGTGGAGTACGTTGACACAATTGAAAAACTTCGCACCGACGTTGTCGAATCTCAGGTCGCCATCAAGTCCAAGGATGAGTTGCGAAGAGCAGACAACGAACGCAATGACATCATCATCGATGAGTTGCGTAAGGAAGTGTCGACGTTGCGAAGTGCGGCGGACAAGTTTGACGCCGATCACGCCGCCGCTCAACATGCTCACAGTGCCTATGTGCTTAAATCCAATGCGGTGATCCACCAATTACAGCAGAAGACAAGCGCCACTGAGGCAATGTTTGAAGATTTGAAGCAGTCGAGTAGTAAGGCGTTGAAGTCTATTCAAGAGACTATGGAGGCGCAGAGGCAGACATCCGCCGAGTCCCTCGAGGCGATCCAGACGACTCTGAAGGAGAAAGATGCGGAGCTTCTGAGACTGCGTACCGTGGAAGAAAAGAGCGGTCATGATGCGAAGAGTAAACAAGCCGAAATAGATGAAATTTCCGCTCGTACCGCTTTCTTAGAGCGAGAGCTTGACGAAAGGTACAAGGAGTTAGCGGAACGTCGCGCCGCGTTGGGCATCGTTAAGTGGCGATCGTCGATACGCCATACACACCTCAAGAATAAGTATGAAGCTCTTTTGGTGAAGTTGGATAGTACAGCGAACGAGCTTAAGACTGCTTATACGCTTCGTGAAAAGGACCAACAGAGGCTGCAAGCATTGGAGAACGAAGTTTCTGGGCAGCGTCTGGAGTCAGGACAGATTGATGATGACGCAACAGCGTCGACGAGTGCCGCGGACCAGCAGAAACTCTCGCAACTCGAGAAACAATGCAAGCTCTTACGCGCGAAAAATGAAGAAGACGTGACCAAGTATAGAAGACTACTCCGTGAGAAGGAGAAGGAAATCGCACAGCTCAAGCAAAGTGAATCCGTCAAGCTACGGGACGCCTTCAACATCATTAACACGCAATCCGTAGACTTGACTCGGCTTGAAACGAAGTCTCGACAATTGGAGTCGGCTGTTGCAGAGTTTGGCAAAGCTACCTTGCAAGCTCAACGAGACGCCAAGACTGTGAAGGAGTCCATGCGAGAGTTGAGTGAGCGTTCCAAGACTCTCGAGGAGGAGAAGTTAAAGGGACTGGCAACTGGCAAAGATTCATTGCGACCGACGGAAGTCGACATCGTCGACGCTAACGTTCATCAATTGAAGGCGCGAATCACAGAGCTCGAGCTTCAGCTAGACGTCGCTAAAGCAGAAAGTGACGCTAAGGAGAAGCAGCTACGCGGTGAGCACGCAGATAGCCTGATGGAATGGCGACAGAAGGTGGAACACCTTCAAAATGACGTGAAGAAGACAACTGCGCTCCGAGATACAGCCAAATCGGAAATTATGCTCCTAGCAGATGAGTTAAGTGTTCTCAAGCATCAGTCGAACGTGAATGCCGAGTTTTCCTTGACTCGCCAGAAAGAAATGAGCAGAGCGAATGATACGCTTCGCAGCTCGCTGGACTCTGCTGTTAAAGAAGAGGCCTCGATCAAGCGTAGAACCCAATCGCTTCAGTCAAAAGCTGAGAATTATAATGCTGAACTAGCGAAGCGAAATGAAGAGTTGGTTGAGATTATTGAGAAACTGAAATCAGAACACGAAGGCGCATTGTCAGCACGTCAGTTGCGCATCGATTCGCTTGAGAAGATGCTTCGGGAGTATCAGTCTTCACTTCATGAGACGAAGACGGCATATTCACGCGACCTTGAAGCCGAAATCGCTGGGCTACAAAATGGCCTGAAAGAAGAAAAGGATACACACCTCGCTACAAAGGCAGCACGCGCGCGGTTGTGCTGGGCCGCTCTCGCGAATAAACTTAGGCTTGTTGAGAAGCATGCGCGATTTTTGGGCGTATCCAAAGATTTCTCAAAATCGATGAAGCAGGAGTATGTCGACCACGCTCGCATCGGTACGGCGACGATTCGCTCGCTTGACAAGAAAATTAGAAACCTCGAGAAGGAACTCGCAGAGATGACTGTCGCTAGAGATAATATCGCGAATGCAGACGCCGAACGGGCGAAAGAGCTCGCTGAGAAGGATAGTCAGTTCCGCTCTGATCGTGCCACTCAGCGATGGTTCCATTTCATCCGGTGCTTGCGGTTCAAGGCTCGTCATCGTCGTTTCTTTGAAAATTCGAGACACTTTGTGAGCGCTCTCAAGGATGAGATCCGTGATGCCGACGCATTGAAGTTTAAACACGCAATTGCTCAGGCGGCGCGCGATAAACGCATCAAGGTTCTCGAGGACATGGTTCAGGAGTACCAAAATACTTTGCACGAAACGAAGACTTCTTACTCTCAAGAATTAGAGAAAGAGAACGCTGGTCTCCGGGACCAACTACGGGACTCGAAGCACAAGATGGTGCTGTCTCGTTGGGCGTCGCTCTGTGCAGGCGTTCGAGTGCAAAGTCGTCACAGCCGTTTCTTGGCGGTTTCGAAAGACTTTGGGAGGTCCATGAAGAACGAGTACATGCTCCACGCGGAGGCGTCGACAAAGACAGTGCGATCGCTTGGTGAAACGATCGACGCGCTCCGTAAGGAACTCAGTGATATGACTGCGGCTCGCGACACTCTCAAGGACCGCTTCGACTCTCTCGAGAAGCAGCTCGCTGAACGCGCCAAGCGTGTGAGTGAACTCGAGAATCAAGCCGCGAAGAGCAATTCAACGATTGAAGGTCTTCGTAAGGAACTCAGTGATATGACTGCGGCTCGCGACACTCTCAAGGGTCGCTTTGCGCCTCTTGAAAAGCAGCTCGAAGTAAGCATCAACCGTGTGAAAGAGTTGGAGCGACAACTTGACAAGAAGGATGTCGTCATCACCACTCGAGACGCAACAATTGAACAACTTGGCAAGGAAATCGACGAATTGCAAAGTATGGAAAAATCTCTTCGAAGCACGATTACTAGTACGCAGACGCAGATGGCGGCTGTAAAGACAGCGAATAAATCAAGTCAAGCATCTTTGCGTTGGCAGATCATCATCGCTCAGTTGCGGCACAGATCGCGAAAAGCGCGATTCTTCCGCAACTGCAGAGATTTTGTGGGTGCGCTGAAGAGAGAGATCCAAGAAGCGGAAGCGTGCAAGTTCAAAAACATGATCGCTCTCAATGCACGTAACAGTCGCATCAAAACTCTCGAGGAAATGGTACAAAACTACCAAGAGGACGCGCACAACAGAAAGACAGCGTATTCACAGGAACTCGAGGAAGAGATCACGAAACTTCAGTCGAAACTCGCAGAAGAACAACAAGCTCGCGAGTCTTCTCTTGCTGCGGCAAAGACTCAACGGACTTTAATTCGTTGGACGATGCTCTTCAATGAAGCGCGACTGAGACTGCGTCACGTACGATTCACCGATACTTCGAAAGACTTCGTAAAATCAATGAAGATGGAGTATCGTTTGCACGGTGAAGTCGCTACGAAGACGATTCACTCTCTCAGCGATGAAATTTCTTCCTTGAAATCTACTCTGGCTGAAACCGAGCGAGTCAAGACTATCATAGAGCAAGATCTGAGAAAGATGCGCAAGCAGCGTGACGACAGACTCGCAGCGGCTGAAAAGCGGTTCGCCGACCTCGAGAAGTATCACACCGAGGAGCTCAAGAAGTTGCGCAAGACTCACGACGATAGACTTGCGGAAGCGAGAAGGCAGCTTCAAGACGCAGAAAAACGTCAAAATGAGGAGCTCGAAAAGGCGAGGCGCCGCGCTCAAGAAGCCGACGCCCGATACTCTGAGGAACTCGATGCCTTACGTAAGCAAAACGAGAGTTCTCTTTTGGGGATGCGCAAACGCATGGAAGAACTCGAAAAGCGAAGCGAAGAGGAAATGAAGAAGTTGAGAAAGCAGGGTGAAGAGCGTCTTGCTGTGGTGCAAAAGCAGCTCGATGCCACGAAGAAATCTCTCAACGAAGAAATTGTGAATCTTAGAAAGCAACTAGAGCTTGAGAAGTCAAAGAGACTCGCCGCAAAGCAAGCGGCCGACGAACGCGTTGGCGAGTTGCAGCGTCTCGTCGCTACACTGGAAGAAAGCTTGAAAGAGCTTCAAAGCGCCGCTGACGCCACGAAGTCCCGTCTTTCACAAGAAGAGGCTAGATTGAGAAGCGAAGCAGCCGCGTTGCGCAGTCAACTCAACGACGTCCAGTCAAAGTACTCTGCGTTGAGCGAATCTTCCGCGTCGATGAGAGCCAGTTTGCGATGGAGACTGCTGGTGACAATCGGTCAGGATCGCGAGCGACACGCCCAGTTCTTCGATGTTGCGAAAGACTTCTCAAGAGCGCAACGAGCTGATCATCAAATCCATGTTGAGTTCAGTGAAAAGACCATCAGGGCTTTGAATGATACATGCGGCACGCAGAAGGAACGGCTCGGTGAAGCTCTCAAGCGAGAAGAAAAGCTCCAGGAGGAGATTGATGAAATCAAGCGTCACATGTCTGTCGAACAAGCCAACTCCCGACGTCATGTCGCCGAACTTGAGAAAAAGCTCGCTGAAAGTGAGTTGCAACTCAAGAACGCGCGACGCGAGTACGAACAAAGCGTTCGAAATGACAAGACGCGTTTCGATGAAGCTCAAAAGATGGCGAGAAAGGATACGGACTTATTGCGTGAACGTCTTCGAGATCTTGAGAAAAAACTCGTCAACGAAGAACGAAACGGCAAGAAATTATCCGAGAAACTCGAAACGCAGGTTGAAAAGTTGCAAGAGCAGAATGAGAAACTGAAGAAGAAGGGCGCGGATCATCGTAAAATGACTGAACTGGAGCAACATGTTGACAGACTAAAATCATCACTCGATCATCACGAGAAACTCCTGACCACTGCGCACCACAATCACAAAGACGAGCTTGACGCAAAGGACATTCGAATCAATGCATTGGAACTCGAATGTTTGCGCTTACAGACGTCTGTGAATGAGTATGAAACGACGCTAGAATCAACTCGAACGTCATCATCTGGCCAAGTTTCACGTCTGCATGCCGAGCTACGAATTTTGCGCGAGCAAGTCGACGATGCCGGTACATTGCACGCGAAAGAAATCGTACGTTTCAAATCTGAACGATCGCTTCTCCTTTGGTCGTGGATGTGTCGCACCCTCCGCGCTCGCAGAATGCATCAGAAACATGTCAAATTGGTAAAAGCATTCACTTCATCAGAGCTTGTTGAGGTGCGCAACTGGGCAGCAACGTCGAACAATACAATCCATTCACTCAATGACCAGTTGTTGGCTGCGAAAACGAAAGCAAACGAAGTCGGCGAGCTCCAAGAAGCGGTTCGTGCGCGAGACAGTCGTATTGCGGAGCTTACGCGCATGCTTCAACACACCCAAGGTGAACTGGATTCCATCAAGACGGGCATTGATCGTGAAACGCGACAGCTGCAGGATGAGAATGCTGAACTGAAATCTCAGCTCGAGGCCTTGAATCAAAAGCTCTTGACCGATGCAGATCGAGTTAAGAAGAGAACTCAAGAGTTAAAGGCGAGCTATGAGAAGCAGATTGGTGAGCTTAAAGACAAGATCAGCGCGGATGCCGACGAAGCGGCCGCTCGCGAGCACCAAGCGCAACTTGAATTCAAGTCAGAAATGGATGCGATGGCTGAACGCTTGAAAACGAAGTATAAGACTGATAAGACATTCAGTCAAGCGCGTCTCTCCCAAATGCGCGAAGATTACGATAAACAACTCGAGGAACTGCGTCAGCGGTTGAAGGCGGAAGCTGAAGCAGCCGACCAACGCGCCCAACAAGCACAAGTTGACTTCGAGCAGCAACTTACGGATCTTGCTGAGGTGCACAAGAAGGAACAAACCGTAATCAAGTTCAGACACGCGAGTTCTTTGGGGCTCCGCGACAAGCGCATTCACGAACTCGAGGCGTTACTTCTCGATGCGCAGAATGAATGGGAATCGCTCAAGTCGAGTTCCACATCGGAGGCAATCGCTCTGCGCCGCGAGCTGTCCGAGGCGCGCACACAAATTGAATCCATACAGGCGCAGTGGGACGCCGCCGAAGAGGCGAAACGGGGTGAGGAAGTGGTTGGACTGGAGAAGTCAATTTATGAGCTGAAGAATGCGCTGGAGAAGTTGAAGAGCGAGAACAGCAAGTTACTCATCGAGGTTGAATCGCTGAAAAAGGCGAAAGACGAGTACCAGAAATCTGCAGACTCGCTTAGCAAGTCCAACTCGGCTTTACAAAATCAGGTTGAGAATTTGAAGGCAGATCTCGAAGCTTTCTCTTCGAAGACGGCAAAAGCTGCGGATGCTAGTGACTTCTTGCGGGCGAAACTCGATGCGGCTGAGAAGGCACTCGACGAATCACAGACCAGTGGGCGCACTGAGCGCGCTAACTTGCGCTGGACTTGGATGTGCCGCGTGCTCCTCGCGCGCAGACTTCATCAGCGCCACGTCAATCTCGTGAAAAAGTTCACCTCCGCCGAGCTCACCGAGGCGAAGCAAATCGCGGACACCACCAAGAAGCTCATCGATGCACTGAAAACTAATCTCGCCACAGCTATTTCGAAGAATGAAGAGCTCGAAAAGGCCCGACCAGAGCTCGAGAAGATCCGATCAGAGCTTGAAAAGCAGCACGAAGAGGATGCAGACGCATTGTCCGCTGCTGAGAAGCGTGGGCGCGCTGAGCGAGCCAACTTGCGCTGGGTGTGGATGTGCCGCGTACTTCGCGCGCGCAGACTCCATCAGCGTCACGTAAGTCTGGTGAAAGCGTTCACTTTTGCTGAACTCACGGAAGCGGATAATGTGGCAGAGACCAGCAAGAAGCTCATCAATGCGCTGAAAACTGATCTCGCCGCGGCAACCTCCAAGATCGAAGAGCTTGAGAAGCTTCGAGTAGCGTTACAAGAGCGGGATGATGTCATCACGCAAAACCAGACCATGATACAAGATCTGGAGCAATCACTGGCTGATGTAAACGCTCTTTCGCAGAGAACGACAGCTGACTTGGATAAGATGACTGCTGATAAAGACGAGCTTGACGAAAAGTTGGCTGAAGCCCTCGAGAAATTACGCACCGACAGCGCGGAGGCGGAGTCTCGAGTGAAGCAGCTCAAGTCTGATCACGAAGCTCGTGTGAATCAACTAAAATCTGATCACGAGAAGCACCTCGAAGATCTTCGCGAGAGATTGCGTCTGGTATCCCAGGAATCCGCAGAGCGTGAACAGGAAGCGCAGGCATCTTTCAAGTCGCAGTTGGATGAGTTGAAGGAGAGACTGCGGACTAGGACTGAAGCCGAAGCGGGAGACGCAGAAGCACGAATGGCTCAAATGAAGGCGGACTACGAGACACAAATTTCGAGTTTACGTGAAGCCATGGCGGCGGATGTAGCGGCAGCACTGGAACGCGAGCAAGAGGCCCAGGCAAACTTCAAAAATCTTCTCGACAGGCTCGGTTCTCGCCACAAGGCAAAGGTGAAGGCCGACGCCGAGGACGCCGAAGCCCGATACCAGCTCATGGTGGCTGAATACGAGCGCCAACTTGAGGAAGCAAATGCGAAGACTCGCAGTGAAGCAGCTGAGATGGACGAACGTTTGCAGCAGCTGAGGAACAAGTATGAAGCACAGCTTGATGATTTGCGCAAACGCATGGCAATGGATGCAAATGAATCTGACGAGCGCGCGGAAAAAGCGCAAGCTGAGTTTGCTGAGCAAATGAAGGACGCGACAGAATCGCATAAGAAAGAGCTCACCGTTCTCAAGTTGCGCCAAGCAAGCACTCTCGGGCTCCGCGACGCTCGGATAGAAGAACTCGAGAAGCTTCTTCTTGAAAGTGAAACGTCGCACGAGAAGACAAAGGCTTCCAACTCTGGTGATGGAATTGTCGCGAGGCGAGAGTTGTCTGAGTTACGTCTCGAGTACGATGATTTCAAATCCAAACACGCAGTGGAAGTTGAAGATGCTAAACGCATTATTGATCGTCTTCAGCAAGACGTATCAAGCCTGCGTGCGAGGTGTGAGTCTCTGGAAAGAGCGTGCGATGAAGCTGCGATGCGTGGCAAGTCTGCATACGCGACGCTCATGTGGCGTCACGTGTATCGAGTTGTGACTGTTAAGGAACAACACAAACGTTTCTTGAACATCGCACTTGGTCATAGCAAAGCTGCATTGCGCGAACTCTCGATGCACAAGGACACCGCACAAATAACAGTGCATTCTCTCATGGCGAAGAACGATGAGTTGAAGAAGCAACTCAAGGATGCTTCTGACTTGGAGCAGAAGCTTCGCGCGGAAGCACAAGAGAAAGAAAAGGCGTCCATTGAAGCTACCAAAAAGCTCGAGGCCGACATCGCCGGTCTGCACAAGAAGCTGACCGAGCTTGAAAAAGAAAATGTCAAGATTTCATATGAAACTACGAAGCTTCGCTCGCTGGTGGAACAACGCGATGGCACTATCGCTGACTTGGAGAAGATGCTACTTTCTGGTGGCAGCGAGCACAATTCGAGACTCGAAGCTGCGAATCGACAAGTTGACAGGTTGCAACAAGATCTCAATGAGCTGAACGGGCGCGCTGCGGCGGAAGTAGATGATGCCAACAGACGTCTCACGCTCGCACAAGAACGTAGTGCCGCAAGTCTTGCGGCCGCAAATGAGAAGATAGCAGAGTTGGAGCACGAACTCGAAGAACTTCACCGTACTCGAGCGGTGAATGATACGAGTGACTCTGCCAATCGCCGCATTGACGCATTGCAACGAGACTTGGATGAAGCATCCGCGCGTACCGCAGCTGAAGCCGACGATGCCAATCGAAGACTCGCTGCTTCACAGCAAAGAGACGCTGCAAAACTTGCAGCCGCAAACGAGGAAATCGAGCGTCTCGAGCGTGAACTCGATGATCTTCGTCATCGCGTTGCGTCTGACGCAACCGAGGCGGCTACTCGACGCATCCAGCGCCTCCAGAAAGCGCTGGACGAGCTCAGCGCTCGCGCCGCAGCCGATGCGGATGCTGCCAACAGCCAACTCATGGCAGTTCAGCGAGATCAACAACGTGACGCCGCAAAGCTCGCATCTGCTAACGCAGAAATCGAAAGGTTGGAACGTGAGCTTGATGAGCTGCACACTCGTTCATCACCCGATACGACGGAAGCATCCAATCGACGCGTCCAGCGTTTGCAACAAGCTTTGGATGATTTGCAGGCTCAAGCTGCGGCGGATGCTGAAGAAGCAGACAAGCGCTTCGATTCGGCCAAGAAGAGAGACGCAGCAAGAATAGCTGCGGCGAATGTAGAAATAACGCGTTTGGAGGCAGAACTTCGCGCGTTGACTCAGCAAGTTTCGGCGGATGCCGACAGCGTTTCCGCGGCTCCAATCGTTGGTCTTTCCGAGGTTGAGAAATCCGCTCGCGCACAAGCTCGTTGGTGCAGTTTGTTGAACACCCACTTGCATCGCGTGCAGCACGAAGCTCTTTTGCACGCAGCGAAGGCTGGAATGGCCTCACTCAAGACTGAGTTGAAGCTTCATGGGCAGACGGCGACGGCGACGATACATGAACTCATGCAGTCGCAGGATCGCACGAGCCAGCAGTCTGGTGACCTCGTGAGTGCGTTACAGACTCGAGTCGCACAACTTGAAGTGGAGCTCGAACAAGTACAATCGAAGTTTATGGATTCGAACGAAACGGTCACGGCAATGCAGAAGAATCTCAAGACCCAGCAATCCACGGTGCGTCAGTTACAATCTGATTTGGATGCCATGGAAACGAACGCAGCCTCCGAAAAGCGACGCCTTGAACAAGAAATCGATCAACTTCTAGCGCAGCTCTCAGACGCTGAACGTGTCCAGAGCAAAGCACCGACCAGTGAAGTTGTCGACAGTTTGAAGGCGCGCATCTCGCAGCTCGAGCGAGAGCTTGCTGACCTGAACAACGCGCACACGACTGCCATGGAGAAGGTGATCAGTGAACACGAGTTCGCCATCGCAAAGGAAATCAAGGATCGTGAGAATGCTGCGCGCGACTATGTGCGCATCATCGAAGACTTGGAAGGTGATCTCTCCGAGATGACCAATTCTCGAGATGTCGCAGTGTCGGATATGATGAAATTACGTTTGCGTTTGGATGAACTTGAGCGTATGGCTCAAGCGAGATCTGAGGCCTCGGTCAGCAAAGATCCAGAATCCATGCGAGAAATTCACGTTCTCCGCACGAAGATTGAACACCTCGAAGCGGAACTTGTCACCGAGCGCAGTAAGCGCGAACGTGAAGTTCAAACGCTACGAGATAAGCTCGCAGTTCGGGAAAGAGAGGCTTCTACCGCGACGAACGCGACGAACGCCGCTTCTGAAGAAACACTGCGTGTGAAGAATGAGATGAGCTTGAAGATCACGTCTCAGACGACGATAATTGAGCGTCTCGAAATTCAACTGAAAGAACTTCGAGCCGAATACGATGTCGCTCGCAGCGAGCTCGGCGAAGAAGCCGCTCGTGTGAGTAAGCGAAGTTCGTCGTTGGTCGAAGCTGGGAAGAAAATGGGTGATGAGAATCGCTCACTTAGAGAGCAACTCGACGAAGCTGGCGCTGAACTCGAACGCTGCCGGGTGTCTAAAGACTTCATCACGAAAGAGTTCAACTTCTTCCAGATTGAGGCCAAACAGAATGCTGACCTCATTCAACGCAAGCTCGAGCGCACTCAAGAGCAACTCAACGATGCTGAAGTTGAGCTCGCGAAATTGCGCGCACAGGTTCAAGAGTACGCCGCCGAGCAGGAAGAGCTCATGTTTGAAAGCCAACGCATCCAAAAAGCGAGCGACGCGAAAATCTCCAAACTTCGCAGCGAGCTCATATCGATGCGAATCGAATACGAAGAGGATCTGCGCACTCAAATGTCCACGTTCCAAGAACAGATTGATGGACTTCAGGATGAGTTGAACGATGAGCGCGCGTCTTCGGCCGATGTGTTGCAGAAAGCCAAGCTGAGCGCGGACGGTGCGAGCGAAGGCTCTGCGGCTAAGATTAAGAATCTCGAGGATGAACTCGCCGCCGCGCGAGATGAAGTTTCTGCTCTCGATGAAGAAATCAAGGCCAGTCAAGAGGCAGTTGAGTACGCCGAGCACTGGGCGAAAATGAACGACAAACGCGCCCAAGGCGCAGAGGAGTTCCTCATCACGCTCAAGGTGGAAATCGCTGAACTGAAGAAGGCTTTGGTATTAGCCAAATCTCAACCAGCGGAATCGGATGAAAAGAGCGCCGAGTTGCAAAAGTTACTTGATGAGTGTCACGCAACGTGCAAGTCACAGCTGAATGAGCTGAATGAGTTGCGAACCGAGCGAGACAAGCTTTTGGCGAAGCCCGCCGCACCCGAGCCCGAGCCTGCGCCCGAGCCCGAGCCTGCGCCGGTGCCGAAGGATCCGACGATTGGTTCCGCGACGGTCAACTTTGACCTGGGTGACGAACCGACGTTCGAAATGCCTGAGATTCCCAAACGGCGCTCCCCGGAACCCGTCATGGTGGCTCCGCCGACTCGTCGAATCGAATACGATGTGACCGACACCGTCCAACGAAGGTATCACACCAAAACGGAGACGGTGACGACGTACGATGAAGAAATCGAAGAACCCGAAGACGATTACGAGCCCCCGATAGAGTACGGTACGATTGAAGAGACGGAAGAGATTCTTGAAATCGTAGAGTACGACTCGGACGGCAACGAAATCATAGTGGAAAGCCGAACGCTCGCGCCGGGCGAGGAAGTCGGCGCCGATGTCCTCGACGCGATGGACGCTCGGGACCGAGAGGAGGAAGAGGAGGAGGCGCCCCGCGTCGAACAACCAGTCGCGCGTAAGTCAGGACTATGGGGTCGTATGGGCGCCGCGGCCGACGATATGATGGATTAAAGAAAACGCCAGTCGTCGCGTCGTACTGTAATTTTTAATTTAAGTCTACCGGTACGCTACTTTTTCAAAAACGAAACGCCGCCCCTTTCCACACAGCGCACCGTCGCGTCCGATCATCATGGAATGGACGACGATCGAGAGCGACCCCGGTGTATTCACGGAGCTGTGCGCCACCGTGGGCGTGAAAGACGTCGCCTTTGAAGAGCTGTACGCGCTCGACGCCGACGAACTTCGTCGCATCGAACCGATTTACGGTTTGATCTTTCTCTTCAAGTATAGAGGCGATGAAGGCGCGCAGGCGTCGAGCGTCGACGTTGATCCACCGAAAGAACTATTCTTCGCGAGGCAGGTGATTCAGAACGCGTGCGCGACGCAGGCGGTGTTGAGCGTGCTTTTGAACGCGGAGGACAGAGTCGAGCTCGGAGACGAGCTTCAAAGTTTTCTCGAGTTTTCACGAGATTTCGATCCGGAGACGAAAGGGATGGTCATCTCGAATTCGGATGTTATTCGTAACGCACACAATGCGTTCGCACGTCCGGAGCCGATCATGATGCAGTCTCGTCCGGCGAGCGAAGACGACGACGTGTTTCACTTCGTAGCGTACGTTCCGAGGTGCGGCAAAGTGTACGAGCTCGATGGATTGAAACAAGGACCCATCAATCACGGAGAATATTCGGATGGGAATTGGTTGGACGTCGCTGTTCCGGCGATTCAGAAGAGAATATCCGCGTACTCTTCAAATGAGATAAAGTTTAATTTGATGGCTGTGACGAAGGATCCGAGAGTCTCGCTTCGTCAACAGCTCGACGAATTGCGAGAACTGGGCGACGACTCCGCCGCAGCGGACATCGATAACGTTCGCGCGTCGCTAGAGCGGGAAGAGGCAAAGTTTGAAGAGTGGAGGGATGAAAACATTCGCCGCCGCCACAACTACTTACCGCTCATTTTAGCTCTAGTACGAGAGTTGGCGGCAAAGAATGAGCTCCTGCCAGCCATGAATCGAGCTCGCGCGTTGAAAAACCAGGATAGTCATTGAAATAGAAATTATAGGTCGATTTTGTCATCGCGAGCTTTCGGTGCGAAGACACTTTTTGAGCAACCAACGCGGTTGAAACAGTTAACATCATCGAGACGACTATTTTTATCGGAAGCTTAGTCACACGTTTGCCACAAGTGCGTGCGCCATGCGGCGTGCACGCACGCGAAATCTTCCTGAATTGAACGTCGAAAGAGGAACATTCGCAGTGTCGTCTCACATGGCGCGGTCGTCCGGCGCGATGCGTTCACTCGGGATCAGGTTGACCGAGCTCCCAAGCGTTTATGTGCACAGAGCGGAGGCGTTCACGCGCAATCGCGACGGAGATTTCAGCGTTCGAAGCAGCCACGCGCACGCGTCAAAGCATCATCTATATCGCGACGGCGGTGCGTTTCGGCAGCTCCGGGTTGAACAATTGTCGACGCCCGTGTTCACGCCTACTCTCCCGACGTTGAGCGCGAAGTCTTCGCGCAGACACGGCGCCGGCGCGAGCGCGAGAAGCGCGAGAGATCGAGCAAAAGCGACGCGCGCTTCGACTAATTCGCAAACGGAACACCATGGAATGCCGGTAGCGGTGGCCATAAAAAAGTACTGGAAATTCCTGGAGCCGACCGATCGCGATAACATTTTGCGCTACAAGTACGTGTGGTACGTACCGACGTTCAAAGCGCACAAGGGAACCAACGGCGGCGTTGACGAAATCGACAAAAGTGACGGCTCGAAGAAACGCAGACCTCTGAGAAAAGGCGATCAAAACGGACACGTCGCGTTTCGCTTTGAAAAGTTAAACGTGCTCGGCGCCGGAAACTTTGGGCAAGTGACGCGGTGCCTGGATCACAAGCGTAAACGAGAAGTCGCGTTGAAAATGATTTGCGCAGACGAATCGTTCGAACTACAGGCTCGCATCGAAGTTTCTGCTTTGGAGCGCACGAGAAATGGATCTCCGTACGTCGTGGAAATGTTCGAACACTTTGTGTTTTGTGATCAAGTGTGCGTGGTGTTCGAGTTGTTACACATCAATCTCTACGAATGGTTGGCGTCTAGAGACTTCAAAGGTTTGGACATGTCTATCGTTCAGCACATAGCGTGGCAAATGATGCATGCTCTCGTATATTTGAAACGCATCGGAATCGTGCACTGCGACATCAAGCCAGAAAACATCCTGCTGAGGCGTCCCGGCGCGTACGACGTCAAACTTATCGATTTCGGGAGCGCCTGCTTCAAAGACAGTACCACGTACACGTACATTCAGAGCCGATTTTATCGCGCACCCGAAGTGATGCTCGGCATCGACTATGGGCATCCGATAGATGTCTGGAGCTTGGCGTGCGTCGTGGCGGAACTGTTCACGGGAAGAACGCTATTCACGGGTGACGACGAGGCGCGGCAACTGAGCGAGATATCGAAAAGACTAGGACCACCACCGCGCTCAGTCATACACGAGTCCACGAATCCCGATCGTCGGGTGGACGTCTCCGTGCTCACTGCACTCGACGACGACGATGCTCGCGCCTGCGCGTTGACATCGAATCGCAAAGCCTCTGTGCGCTCGAGCGTCGTCGTCGAGTGCGGCGACACGCGTTTTAATTCATTCCTTCGACAGGCGCTGCGATGGGATCAGACACGCAGACTCACACCCGAGCGCGCGTTGACGCATATATTTCTCAACCGAGTCGCTCTCCGGCGACATCCCACAGAGGTGATGCGTCCATAATCATCGCGCGTTGCAGTAGCGCGCTCGGCGTCCGAGACCCCTACGACGCGTTCGTGTCGCGAGGCCGCAGTCACCGACTCGCGCCGCGCGTCGTCGCATCGCGTGATAGAGTACGATGGATGTCGGCACCGCCATCGCCGACGCACGTGGCGTCGTTACGCGCCATGCGCGCGCGCACTCGACGTCCAGTCGTGCGGATAAGAAGCGCCCGGCGGCAGGCGTGGGACGCGCGTCCACGCGCCCGCGCGGTCGCGGCGGCGCGCGCGCGAGTGAAGACGTCGACGCGTCTTCCAAGGCGACCCCCGAGCGTCTCGTCGTCGCCATCACCGGCGCCACGGGCTTCGTCGGGAGTAAACTCGTGGAGAGGCTGCTCGAGTTGGGGGCCGAGGTGCGCATCCTCACGAGGGATCCCGCGCGCGCGCGGACCAAGCTCTCCCCGCAGAATCTCCCCAAGGGCGACGTCGCGTTCGTCGCGCCGGATATCTGGCGAAGAGGGCTCTCCGGGGCGACGCACGTGGTGAACCTGGCGGGCGAACCCATCAGCACGCGCTGGGACCCGAAGGTGAAGGCGGAAATCATGGCGTCTCGCGTGAAGACGACCAAGACGATCGTCGAGCACATGAACTCGCTCGCCGAGTCGAAACGGCCGAAGGTGCTTGTAAACGCGTCGGCAATCGGGTACTACGGGACGAGTGAGACGGACACGTACGACGAGGCGAGCGGGCCCGGGGACGATTATCTGAGCCAGGTGTGTCAAGCGTGGGAACAAACGGCGAACGGGGCGGAGAGTTGTCGGGTGGTGTTGATGCGCTTGGGCATCGTGCTCGATCGCGACGGAGGTGCGCTCGGTAAAATGGTGCCGACGTTTCAGGCGTTTATGGGCGGTCCTCTAGGCGACGGGCAACAGTGGTTTAGTTGGATTCATCGCGAAGACGCCGTTGGATTGATCATCGAAGGTTTGATGAACGAGAAAGTAGAAGGACCGGTCAATTGCGTCGCCCCGTCGCCCGTACGCATGAGAGAAATGTGCGAATCGCTCGGGGAGACGCTCGGAAAGCCAAGCTGGCTTCCCGTGCCCGATTTCGCGCTGCGCGCCGCTCTAGGTGAGGGGTCCACGTTGGTTCTTCAGGGACAGCGAATTCAACCCAAGACGGCTCTTGACGTCGGTTACAAGTTCAAGTATGCGAGGATTGACGACGCTCTGAAGCAAATCTTGCGTCGATAAACCGTTGTAGTATTCTTCCTAGGAAACCGTTGTAGTATTCTTTCAAAGCTGTTCAGCTCTTACTTCTTTCTCGCTTTGATGGAGACGAAACACTTATCCAGAGACACAACTTCGACGTCCACGAATCCGGAATCCTGCATCATCTTCAAGACGGTGGTTTCATCCCAGAACGGCGTATTCGCGCTGCGGCTTCGCATGTACGTCTCCTCCGACGTGGTCTTCTTTAGCAAAACGACGGTCGAAATCAAAATCGTTCCTCCCGGTTTGAGCACGCGGCACATTTCTCTAAACCCAGTCGACGGCTCGCCCCAGCAGTGCGCGCCGGCCGACGAATGTACGACGTCAAAACTATCGCTCGCGAAAGGTAAGTCGCACACATCCGCGACGTATATCTTTGCCCTTGGTCCACACTCTTCTCGCGCTAAAATCACCATCTCATCGCTATAATCGATCGCGACCACGCTTTGGAACCTTCCAGACCGCGTCAGCGCGTTCGTGATCACGCCCGGCCCGCACGACACGTCGAGCGCCGTCGACGCTTCGGTTGGAAAACAACGCAACGCCATCAGCGTCTCCTTCTCCACGCCCGGGTACCCGAGAGCGTTGAACATCTGCCTGTAACCTCTCCAGTACGCCCACGCGAAAATCTTCGTGCCGAAAAGCGTCGCCGCGCTCGCGCTCGTCGCCGCGCTCGCGTTTTCGTCTCGTCTAAAGTTACCATCGCGCGCGTCGAGCTCGCGCGCCCACGGCAAGAGCTCGACGTCCGACGCGCGGACGACGCGCGAGGGCGCGCGACCGCGACCGCGAGACCGTTTTCGCGCGCCCACGCGCGCGCGCGCCCCATCGACGTCGACCGTTCGCGCGCCCGCGCGCATCGTCGAGGTGTCGCGTCCCTCGCCCCGTTGCCGTCAGCTCACGACGCGCGCGGTGATGGTGACGCCCGCACGCGCGGTGATCGCGTCGCCCGGGTGTGCGGTGGGGTACTCGACGCGTCGCGCGCGTCGCGGCGCGCTCGGTCGGGAGTCTCGCGTCGCGGCGAACGCGCGAGTCCCCGCGGCTTTGAGTCGGTGGGGACAGCACCGCGCCGACGACGGCGCGCGCGACGTTCGAGGGCGGGGCGAGCCGCTGGGGCTCGAACGCGAACGCGACGAGGACGTGCGCGCGTTCGCGGATGAATACGCACAGGAATCGTTCGGGGCGTACGTCGCGAGGTCAGTGGGGAGCTGGGTGAGGCAACAACCGGCCAACTTGCGAGCGGTGACGCCGTTGTTGCGATGGCCGAACGAACGTATTCGCTCGTGGAGCACTTGGCGCGGGTTGACGTCTAACGCGATCATCGTGTTGTTCGGGATGGCGGCGCTGACCGTGTTCTTGGGCGTCGCAGACGGCGTTCTCCTGGCGTTGCGGAGGCTGGTCACCGCGAGGGCTACTGGAGCCGCTTGAGGACTTGAGGCTTGACGACGTCAGAGTAGTCGTGTAATTTAATGTCAATTCATTGCAATGTATCGAAATTCTATACCTTGGCTTTGCGCTCCAACGCTTCTTTCTCGGCTTTCTTGGACAAATGCTTCTTGTAGGCGCGAATGTCCTTGTCCCAGTTTCTGACTGTGCGATTTTCGCATACCCAAATCTGGTCCGCGACTTGATCGATGAGACGGAAATCGTGCGATACGAGCACCAATCCCCCGTTATATCGCTTGATGGCTTCGGCCAGGGCATCGATCGCCTCGAGATCTAAGTGGTTCGTCGGCTCATCGAGCAGCAGCAAGTTGGGGCGTTGCATACAAATCATGGCGAAAACGAGTCTCGACTGTTGACCTTCAGAGAGTTCGCCAATTTTCTGAGTTTGCATACGACCGGAAACACCGTAACGACCCAAGTAAGCGCGCCATTCTTCCATTTCACGCTTGAATGTAAGCGTGTTCGGGTACTGGTGCATGAAAAATTCAAGAGGCGTCATGGCCTTATCAAGGACATCGACAGAGTGCTGATGGTACTTTCCAATACTGAGTGCGGGATGCCGATCGACCGTACCGATCGTGGGAGACAACTCACCCGTCATCAACTTCAGTAACGTAGACTTACCGGCCCCGTTCGGTCCGACCAACGCGATTCGGCTGTCGCAGTCCACCCCAAGCTCAAGCTTCTCGTACAAAAAGTCCTCCTTCTTGCCGCTGTACGCAAACGAAACGTTGGCGAAAGGCAACACCGGCGGTGGCACCTTCTGGCATTCGGGGAAATCAAATTTAAAGTCAATTTCTCTGACGACCGGCGGTGTGAGGCCAGCGGCAACCATTTTATCAATAATCTTTTGTTTGGATTCGGCTTGCTTGCGCATGTTGGAGTACGTACCGCACGACGCGATGAACTCCTTCAAGTGCTTGATATCAGCTTGCTCTTTTTCGTACTTCTTCTGTTGGACGATATTGTTTTCTTCAACAGTCTTGACGAAAGTATCGTAGTTGCCGGTGTAGTACGTCAGCTGTTGTTGCGTCAACCAGATGATGTGCGTGCACACACCGTTCAAGAAGTCTTGAGAGTGCGAGACGATGATCAAGCACTTCTTGTATTGACCCAAGTAATGCTCGAGCCACACGCAAGCTTCAAGATCTAAGTGATTAGTCGGTTCATCCAAGAGCAAAAGAGTCGGCTGCGCAAACAACGCCTTCGCGAGCGCGACTCGCATACGCCAACCACCAGACATGTCCTCCGTCGCGCGGTGAATCATCGCCTGAGTGAAACCAAGCGAGTGAAGGAGCTCGGAGGCTCGCGCTTCGAACGTCGATGGATCAATCTCTTCAAGACGGTCGTAAATGAGTTCTAACCGTTCGTCATCTGGGCCCGTGGTCTCGAGAATATGGGTTTCAAACTTCTGCAAGCGCTCCAACTCGGCTTGAACTTCATCGATGACGGTTTGAATCGCAGATCGATTCGTTGGAAGGGCTTCTTCACGCAAGTGGTACAAATCGATGTGATCCGGAATCGGAACTTCGCGTCTGGCAAGGCATTCGAGGAAGTTGGTCTTGCCGCATCCGTTTTGACCAATCAAACCGTAACGCCGACCGATGGTGAGTTCGATGTCGCAATCCTTGATGAGTTCACGCCCTCCCATACCCATGGAGAAGTTGATGATCTTGATATCGCGCGCCGTCGGACGCGAAGCCAGGACACCGGTACTCATGCGTTTCAACGACGCGCCCGTTTCCTGGAGTTCAACTTTCCCAAGCGCCGCTTCGATGGAAGTAATTTGTTGTTCCTCATCTTCGCCTCCCTTTTTCTTCTTCTTCTTCGCGGCACGCGCGGCTTCACGCTCAGCCTTCTTCGCAGCCTTTGCGGCTTCCTTGCGAATCTTTTCTTCGGCGAGATCTTCGAGTTCTTTATTTCTCGCCGCCTCTTCAGCTGCACGCTTGGCGGCGATGAGTTCACCCAGTTTCTTAGGGTCCATTTCCCCGTCACCCAGCGCTTCGTCCGGAATTTCAACCGCCGGTTTGAACAGCTCCGCTTCTTTGTCCTTGGTGGTCGTCTTATGGGCGAGCGTGATGCCCTCTTCTTCGAGAGCCTTCAATTCCGCTTCGCGACGAGCCTTCTTCTCATTGGCGACTACCTCTTCGTCCGCTTGCGCGTCATTGTCATCGCCGTTCTCAGCTTGCGCATCAGGCGCGACTGCATCCGGAGTCCATCCCTCGGGGGGCGCGAAATCGTCTTCCTCTTCGATTTCCGCAAAGTCATCGACCTCGTCTGGAAGCATCTCGATGTTGTATAAGTCACCCAAGTTCTTGGCGCGAGCGAGATTTTCGGCGGCTTCCTCGGCGGCTTTGCGCTCAGCTTCTTCGTCCGCTTCTTTACGAGCCTTCAACAAACGTGCGATCTCATCGTCGCCCGCGCTTGCGCCAGCGTCGATCGTCGCCTCGGCGCCGCCTTGCTGCTGCTCGATGATCTCTTTCCCCGTGAGAAGATTATTCTTGATGCGCTCCTCGCGCGTCGCCTCCGCCTCGGCTTTCATCTTGTCGACGCGCTCTTGCTTCCACTTGAGATAGACGTCTAACGTCATCGGCGTTAACGAACCCTTCTTTTTCAACGCGATGAGCTTCTCGCGAAGAATATCTTGATCCGTTTTTCTCGCCGCGAGCTCAGCCAACATGCGCTCGCGCAGTTCGCTCTTGAAGACGTACCCCGGAGGCAACTTGTGCTTATACTTGCAATCCTTACCCCCCGGACAGTGCCAAAACCAACCATAAAGTTTCTTCTCGACGGCGTCCAAAAAGTGCTTACACACAATCGTCGTCTCGTTGTTCGTGTTCGCCTCTTGACCGTGCTTTCTCGCGATGACGGCTTCGAGCTTCTTTTGATCCCACATTTCGATGGAGTCCTCGTCCGGAACCTCAAAGACGCTTCTCTTTTGCTGTCTCTGCGCGATGTCCAACTGGTGCGAGTACTTACACTTGTCCGCCGTCTTACTACAGCACCCATGCTTGAAGAATTCACACAGCACCGTCTTCGGATCCACCCCCGGCGGCAACTCGGGTTGTTTCACGCTGATGCCCTTCGTCCTGAGCAAAAACTCTTGCTGCTCTTTCGCCTTTTTCCTCGCCGCTCGGAGCGTCGCCTTTCCCAGCTCCGTCGTGGGATCGTTCATATCGCGAAGTCGCTGCATGTGCACCTCGTGCTTACGATTCATCGCCGCCCCTTTCGTCATCCCGAACGTCACATCCTTATTCGCGAGCTCTTTGATCTTTCGCGCCTCCGCCGCCTGGTCCTTCTTCACCTGGTCGTGCGACATGCCGCCCTTCTTCGCCTTGGCGCGGTTTTCCTGCGCGGGCGTCTTCCCCATGACCACCGTCCGTCCGCGCGCGGTCCACTCGTCTCTCTCGTGCGCGGGTCGGGATCGGTGCGCGCGTCGCCCCGCCGCGCGCGTCGTGTGGGGACGGCGGCGGTCGCGTGCGCCAGGTCTTCGCTCGTGGGGACGGCGGGGGGTACACGTTGAGTCGTGAACTGGAACTGTGGATGTACGTATTGCGCAGAGAACAAAGTTCCGGTGGCGTCGGCCGAAAGGCGAGGCGGGGCCGTTCCGGTGGTGGTCTATTATGAGATGGGATTCTCGTCCCTGTGTGCCCGATCGGTTCTCGCGACGTCCCGCGAGGCGGTCGTCCTCGAGGACGGCGCGCGGGACGAGCGGCGGCGCCGCCGCGACGTTTTGTTTGTAATATTGTTTTGTTCGTACACGGGGAAATGACGTGTCGACGCGGACGTTTAAACCGCGTCGATGCGTGTCCTGGCGGTGAGTTCTGTCATCGTTCTCGCGGCCTCGACCAAAGAGTCCAGGTATCCGATGCTCGCGCCGCCGCGTTCCGATCGCTCGGTCTCGCCGGACGCGACGACGTCCGTCGCCTCGGTTTTCGTCTCCGCCGTCGCGGATGACGACTTCGAACCCGCGGACGCTTCGGCGTTTCCCTTTTCTATTTCTGATACAGATTCAGACACCTTCGAATCTTCCTGCATGTCGTGAAAGTGCAACGTCGACACGTCGATGCCCCGAATCGTCGCCAAACGCTTCTTGTTACGTCGAAGCTTGCCGAACGCCACGTGCGCCTTGCTATTAGGTTCTCGCAACATCATACCGCGCACTTCTTTCAACGACGTCAACTTGATCTCCTGCGCGCGTTCCGCCGCGCCCTCCGCGTTCGCATCCACCGAAAGACACGTCTCTAAACAGTCAATCATCGAATCCAACTTTTTCACTTTACGATACGGCCATCGACGTATCCCGAGCTCGCGACACCTCGACTTCAACACCGTGACGCACACCCCGAGCTAGGCACGGAGAAAACACACACGCATTCCCATCGTCAGTCTTCTCACCACATCGTCCGTCTCCGCGCATCCATCGTCCGTCTCTATGCATCCATCCACGCCGTCCCCGCTCGACGCTTTCTTCGACTTTCTTCCTCCGACCGTCGGAGACTCCCGAGTTGAGTCACGATTCGACGCACGTCGAGTCGATTGCACCACCGACCCGATCTCCTCCTCCGCTCGCCACCGCGCGCGCTCACGCACCTCGCTCGCCGCGCGCGCGATGGGAAGATGAAACCTCTCGCTCACGCTCTCGTACGACACGTCGAACCGGCCTCGACGCGCGCGCCGACCACCCATCGAACGCGTCCCGAACGAATGAATGAATGAAAGATTGCGTCGCTCGAAAGGGCGCGGTCGGGAACGCGTCGTCGCGCGCGTCCTCCTCCGCGCGCGCGAGCGCGAGAGACCGCGCGCGTCTCGACGACGACGTTCTCTCGCGGTGCGCACGGCGTTCTCTCGCGCTCGCGTCGCGTCGTCGCGCGCGAATAGACGCGATGCGCCGACGTCGATGATTACCGGGTGGTTCGAACGACCGGGTTGGGTTCGGGGGTGTGTGGGTATACTGGAGAGTCATGACTCGTCGGTTCGTTGGTAAGGGTACGGGCGACCGCACGCGCGCGCGCGCCGCCTCGCTCGAGCGGGCCGTGGGGGCTATCGACGGGTCGTGATCGGTCGATTGGTGACCGACGACGCGGACGCGCGCGACTGAACGGACGCGCGTGACTGAAAGAAAGATTGATGCACCGATTTGAAATCCATCGTCATCCATCCATCCGTCTCGTGCGCGTCGTCGGCACCGTCCGTCGCGCGATCGTCGCATGATCGAGAAAGCGCGAGACGCCGTGCGTGAGGGTGATGACGGCGTCGCGCGTGGGGTGATCGCGCGCGTGCACGTCGCCGCGCGAGCGAGACCGCGGTCCACGGCGTCGAGAGCGGAGGTTGAGCGACACTGCGTGCGATTCGTGCGCGACGTCAAGGGTGGCGTCGACGACGCGCGCGCGGACGCCGTCATCGACGGGGACGAGAGTGATTGGGCGAGCGAGTCTGGGGTGTTTTTGCGCGCGCATTGTGATCGAGTGTGCGTGCACGAGGTGGAGTGGTTCGGGGAGACGAGACCGGGACGATTGTTGGCGTGGCAGTGCGAGGTGCGCGCGCGCGCGTACGAGTTGTGCGAGGACGAACCCGGGGAGGAGGTGGCGGAGGGAGAGGAGATCGCGACGTATAGGGAGTGGAATTTACCGTGCGTCGACTTCGAAGGGGCGTGGGAGTCGTTGATATTCGACGATGAGGAGACCAAGTCGGCGTTGTCGAGGTACGCGGCGGCGGCGCTGCTCTTCGGCGACAGAGGCGTGGACGCGCAGCTCATCTCGTGGAATCGGGTGGTGTTGTTGCACGGACCGCCGGGAACGGGGAAGACGACGATGTGTAAAGCGTTGGCGCAGCGGTTATCGATTCGATTCAATCATCTGTATTCGAACAGCATCCTCGTGGAGGTGAACGCGCACTCGCTCTTTAGTCGATGGTTTAGCGAGAGCGGCAAGTTGGTGAGTAAACTATTCGGAAAGATTCAAGAGCTTTTGGAGGACCAAGAGACGCTGGTGTTCGTGCTCGTGGACGAGGTGGAGAGTTTAGCGGCGACGAGAAAGAGCGCGGCGAACGGGGCGGAGCCAAGCGATGCGATTCGAGTCGTCAACGCGCTCCTCACCCAACTCGACGCGCTGAAAAAGTGGCCGAACGCCGTCGTGCTCACGACCAGTAACATCACGGAGGCGATCGACGTCGCGTTCGTCGATCGCGCGGACATCAAGTGTTACATCGGCCCTCCAGGGGAGCGTGCGCGTTACGAAATTTTGCGGTCGTGCGTGAGCGAATTGATTCGGTGCGATTTAGTCCAAGGAGATTTCCCGCTCGAGTACGCTTCGACGGAAGGACACGACGCGAGCGACGCATCCTGCTCGTTACGCCAAGTCGCTCAAGCGTGTGATGGCCTGAGCGGACGCGCGTTGCGTAAACTTCCGTTTCTCGCGTACAGCGCGGTGGGATCGACGGGGCGATGTTCCGTGGAGCACTACGTTCGAGCGATGTTGGCGCGAGCCAAGAGCGAAATCGCCGATAGGCGACGCATGGAAGCGGCGTCCACCGCTGCGGCATAGATTGAAAACGTTTACAATGTACAACATGACAATATCATCAACGATCGTGAGATAATTTCGTGCGTTTACTTCCGAACATATCCTCTAAACGAAGCTGCCGTTTCTCGCCGCCGTCGTCTCCCCAGCGCTCCAAGTAGACGCGCATCCCCACTGGAAACTTCTTCTTCATCCCTCCCTCCGAGAACCGTCTGATGGTCCCCGTGATGCTCACGTCGTGAAATTCTCTGTCGTGTAAACCGAAACACCACCCGACGCCCGTCAAGCTCACCATGTTTCGTCCGTCGAGAGAATATTTATTATTCAGCGCGATGGCTATGCGCCACGCCTCCTCCGGCGACGCCGTCCACTCGAGAATCTTCTTCCCCCAATACATTCTGAGATAGTTGTGCTGCTTACCCGTCGATACGAGTTCGCGCTGCGCCGCGTTCCAAAGTTTATCGTGCGTTTTGCCGCGCTCAAACTCTTCCTTCGTGTACGTCCACTGCCTCGCGTCGTCGGCGTGCGCTCGCAACGTGTCTCTCGCCCATCGCGGCAACCCTTCGTACGCGTCGTACTTGTCGTTTCGAAGCGCAAAGTTTATCGCCAATTCGCGTCGCACGATGAGCTCATCCAAAAACACGTCGACGCTCGCGCACACGTCGGCGTCGTCCGCGTGCGATCGACGAAACTCGATCGCCTTGCGCGCGACTTCGACGACGGAGATTTGCCCGAATTGAATGTGCGGCGAGAGGTGCGACTGCAAGCCTCTGCTCGGATCGTTACGCGATTTGTGATAGTCTTTGAGCACGCGTTCCGTCAAGAACACTTCTAGCTTTGCCTTGGCGTGAGATTCACCGCCGACGTGCGAAGACACGCGCGGGCACAGCGGATCTCGCGTCAATCCGTACCCGTCGAGAACGTCGAGACACGCGTCCACGCCGCGCTCGAGCGGTAGCGCCTCGTATTCGGCGACCGTCTCCAGGAAAGCCTCGCGCGTGTCGTCGTCCAGCGCTCCGTACACGTACGGCACGTGCCCACACACGACGCTCGCGAAACGATCCACTCTCGACAGCACTTTCGGCCGAAACGTCGCCGCGGCGACCTCGGCGCGCGCGCACCACGCGGCGCCGAGTTGCGGGACGACGCACTCCGTCTCGATCTCGTGCACCGCGCACGTCGCCCGCCGCGCGAGCTCTGCCCTCCACGACCGCAACACACGCAAATATCCGCCATCGACCACCACTTCGACCGCGCTTTCGCTCGCCGCGATCACCGCCTCCGGGGGCGCGCACGCCCTCGCGAAGAGTTCAATTTTTCGCTTGCCCAACCGTTCCCGCAGTTCCGCGAGACCCTCGAACATAAACCCGATGTGTCGCTCGTTCGCCTCCGGGTACGTCGCCGTGGAGCAAAACAACACGATCACGGGCACGCCCGCCGCGTTCGCGCGATCGATCGCGTATTCCAGCGCCTCGTTCGCCGACGCGCGTTGCGCCGCCGACGCCCAATACACGACGAATCTCCCATCCAGCCTTCTCGCGCGATCATTGAGCGCGCGGACGCGCTCGGGCGGAACGAATCGCGTGATCATCCTCGCCGACGCGTCGCGAAGCGTGGCATCGCGCGACATCAGCACGTGCAGCGCTGCGACGACGCGCGGAACAAATTGAAGAGCACGAGCACGAGGACGAAGAATGCTTCGTACGAGTTCTCTAGGGAGAAGACGTCGCGCGGACGCGCGTCGTCCTCGCCGCGCGCGCGATCGTCCTCGCGATCGTCCTCGCGCGCGTCCGTCGCCGTCGTCGACGGGAGGGACGCTTTCCCCGAGGGTGACATTTATGCGAGGCGCCGAGTGACGCGCCAGAGGTCGACGCGCCGCGTCGACGCGCCGTGAACGCGCGCGTCCATCGGCGCCGACGCGTCGATGACGATGTCGGCGACCGCGTCGTCGCGCGCGAGCGCGTCGTCGCTCGCGAGCGGGCGACGAGACGTCGCGCGAGTCGGGGACGCGCGTCTGGGGGGTTCGCGGGGACGACCGACGCCACGCGCGCGAGGCGGCGCGGCGCGCGCGCTCGATCCCGCCGAGGCGGACGACTTCGAAATCACGCGCCGGTTGGCGACAGTGACGCTTCGAACGCGAAGCGCGAGCGCGAGTCCGTTCGTGTGGCGCGCCGACGACGGCGGCGTCCCGGATAGCGTGTCGTCGGCGGCGACGTTCGACGAACGCGACGAGGACGACGCGAGGCTCAATCTGTACGCCGGGAGGTATGTGTTCCCACCCTCTGTGCCGCCGACGTCTAGAAACGAGGACAGGGGCGCGGTTATGTTGAAGGAGTACGCGGGCGAACGCGCGGCGGCGTTCGCGGAGACGGAGGTTCGCGCGTACGAGCGCTTATTGATGGACGACGACGTCGAGATCGTCGTGGATGAATACGGACGAGGACCCGGGATGTTGCCGAAAAAGAAGTTGCCCATCGCGCGATTGGTCGGATACTTCGCGTCGGCGTCCATGGAGGGGGATGGGTCGCAGAGTTTATGGACGGCGCAGGAGTGGCACGGCGTTCGGCGTTTGAGCGAGTATCCGGGCGCCGAGCAGCCTCGTTCGGACACCAAGTTTTGGCCTCCGGTGCAGCGCGTGCAGGATCAACCGAAAAAGGCGCGCGAGAGGTACGTGCGCAGGGCGTTCGAACAGTGCCTGAAAGGGGTGTGGTACGCGCACACCAGGGGGGTGGCGCACGGCGCCATCGACGCGACGACGTTTTTATGTAGCACGTATTTAGACGGTAAAGCGGACGAGTTGGAAGTTCGTTTGATTAATTTCGGATGCAGCACGCTGTGCACGCCGGAGAGCGTCGTCGTCGATCTCAAGGCGTTGGCGTCGACGCTGACCGAGCTCGTGTTCTCGACGTTTGCGGCGAGAGGACCGACCGAGGCGACCTCCGCCGCCGCGTTGCGGCGCGTCTTCGTCGATATTCACGAGTTGGATTTCAAACGCATTCGCGCGTATTGCGAAGAGGAACCCGATTGGGTGGAGGCGTGTGAGTTCTTATCCGACAACGGGGGCGAATACTGGGAACTCCTGCGCGAGCTCTGGCAAGCGGAGGAACTCATGGACGGGTACGGGTGCACGGCGAACGCCGGCGATTTAGCGGATAGGGCGGAATATTTACGCGAGCTTCTCGAGCGATATTGAACATTTGCAAAACGGGTTAATTTATCATCCCAGCCACAAAGCGCCCAACGAATCTAAAACTCATCGTGATGCGAGTGCAACGAGTGTCTATCGGCGTCTCTCTCCACAATCTTCGCCGTCTTGCGCTCGCTTTTTCGTTTAGCGCGTTGCTCTTGATATTCTTTTTGTTTCGCCGCGCGTTCCATGCGTTCCTTTCGCAACTCCTCCGTCTTCATCCTCGCCTTTTCCTTCGCCTCCTCATCCGCGAGATGCCGATGATGAATCATCATCACGTGCCATCCATTCCTCGTCTCCACCGGTCCCACGACCTCCTCCAGCGGCGTCTGCGAATCGAAGACGACGCGTTCGAAATCGCGCGCCATTTCTCCGCGCGGAAAATATCCCAAATCCCCGCCGTCCTTCCCCGTCGGGCACTCGCTGTACCGTCGCGCCAACTCTGCAAACGCTCGCTCCAGCATCGTCGCCGAGTCCTCGTATGGGGTCAACATCTCCGCGTAATCGTGACACTTACGTTTCCCGGCATCGCCGAGCCCGCACAGAATGTGCGAGACGTGCGCGATGTCGTGTCCCGAGTTGACGATCTGCAGTTTCGGTTTCGCCTCCGCGCGCATCGCGCGCGTCATCACAGAAATCGCGCACGCGACGAACGCACCCCGCACCGACATCCCACATCGTCGTCGCGCGCGTCGCGCGCGTCGCGCGTCGTCACCGTCGCGCGCCTTCGTCTTCGATGTCGGATGACGATGACGACGATGACGCGTCGTCGTCGTCATCGTCGTCATCGCGCGCGTCTCGTCGTCTCGCGCGTCGCGCGCGCCCCACATCGCGCCCGACGTCTCGAGTCCACCGTCACGAACGCGCGAGACGAGACGAGACGCGCGCGTTCGGTCGACGTACGTCGCGCACTCGCGCCCAACATCCATCCATCGTCGTCGTTCACGCGTTCGCGCGTCTCGTCGTCCCGTCGAATCGCGATCGATTTGACGAGTCGTGACCCCTCGCGTGGGGGACTCGAGGTCGACCCCCGAGACGTGGATACCGTACAGAACCTTCATAACGTGAGAACAGTTATCGTACTGTGACCCCGTGAACGCCTGTGAACGACACGGAATCGTCCAAGGGCACCCTCGCCCGCGCGCGTCGCCCCGCGCGCGTCACACACACACCGCGAGAGGTAACCGTCGCGCGCGTCGACCGCGATGCGCGATCTCGCCTCGTCACGATCGTCGCGCGCGTCGTCGTCCGTTCGCGCGCGCGGGCCGATAACGACGCGCGGAAAGGGGGGGGGGGGGGGGGGGGTCGGTCGCACGCGCGCATCGATTCATCATCATCGGCGCTGACGCGGCGGCGGGCGCGTGCGTGTCCGACCGACCGAATGGTGATTGATGGCTTTTGATTGACCGATTCGTTCGCGACGCGCAGGGGAACGAGAGAGGGGAGGAGATAGACCACCCGCGAATCGCACCATGCTGTTAAAATCAGACGAGGAGTACGAGGCGATGCGACGGGCGTCCGAGGCGCAACGCGCGGCGACGCCGCCGGAGAGCCCGCCGGCGTCGCCGCCCAAGGCGAACACGCGGTGGCGAGACGGACACGGCGCGTCTCGATCCCGCGCCAGTGGACGCGGACATAAAGCCGATGAAACGCCTCACACGTTGGCGCACATGCACGAACGACCGGTGTACGCGCTCGACGCGAACGATCCGAACTGCGACGAGTGAGCGAGACGACGCTTGGGCGCGCGAGAGCGCGAGCGCGAGACGTTCGCGCCGCGTTCGACGCGTGCGACGCGTCCGCGCCCGATCGACCGATACGACGCGACGCGACGCGGTCACATCACCGCGCGCGTTCCCGAATCGCGCGCGTGTAATCACGTAACCGACGCGAACGACCGAGACGCTCCCCGCTCGCCAGTCGCGACTCCTCCCGAGCCCCAAATCCCTCGATCGCCCATCATGCATGATGTCGACACGTCGGACGACGCGCGCGCACACGTCGACGCGACGGACGATCGAGACTCGAGCGACCGTCGAGTCGAGCGCGCGCGTCGAGTGACCCGTCGACGTCTCGCGCGGTCGCACGAGCGAACGCACGCGGCGACCGCGACCGGCGAGCGCGCGAGGAACGTCGGGACGGGACGCGTAACGACCCGCCGGGTGGTTCGTGCGTGGTGATTGATTGATTGATTGGTTGGTGTCGGCGCGTGGACGCGTGGACGCGTGGAGGCTTCGCGCGGGCGATTCGATAGCGACGCGGTGACGCGTGAGAGGGTGAGACGCATTGTGAGACGACGACGAGGACATGGTGTTGCTCACGGCGGAACAGCAGCGGGCGTTCGACGCGACGCTGCGCAAGCGCTCGCAGCTCGAGGCGGCGCGGAGGGACGGTTCGGGAGCGACGCGAGAGGCGTTCGAACAAAAATGGACGGATGGACACGGTGTGCGACACTCGCGGGCGTCGGGACGAGGGAAGAAAGGGGACGAGACGATGCGCGTGCTGAGCGTGATCGACGAGTCTCCGGTGTTCGCGCTCGACGAGGGCGACCCCAATTACGACTCGACCGAGGAGCCGATTTTGTTTCGAGCGGTGGATGGTGATGGGAAGTGTGACGTGATCGTCGAGTATAAGAAGAAAGCGGAAACGATCATCGATGAATACTTTACGTCGGCGGACATCGACGAGGCGTGGTTGAGCGTGGAGAGATTGGACGCTCCGGTGTACGAGCACTTCTTCGTAAAGCGTCTGGTCACCATGGCCATGGACCGAGGGCATCGTGAAAAAGAAGCCGCCGCGATTTTACTCAGCGCTCTGTATCCGAGCGCACTCTCTGGCGCGCAAATTCAACGCGGATTCGTTCGTCTCGTCGAGGCGTCGGATGATCTGTCCATCGACGTTCCGGATACGGCGGAGACTCTGGGCATGTTCGTAGCGAGAGCCATCATCGACGATATACTTCCACCTTCATTCCCGGACAACGTCGCCGCACTCTCGACGTGCGAGGGTAAGAAAGCCCAAGAAACACTTTTACTGGCGCACGGTCATCTTTCGGGCCACGGTCACATTGATCGAGTACTGCGCGCCTGGGGCGATTTCGACAAGTCGCCGTTGGACTCTGCGAAAGAACAAATCAAGTCAATGCTCCAAGAGTACGTCGTCACGAATGACGTGTCGGAGACTCGAAGGTGCCTGTACGATTTGCACATGCCATTCTTCCACCACGAGTTCGTGAAACAAGCCCTGACCACGGCGTTGGAGGCTCCGAAGGATTGCAACACCGTCGCAGTCATACTCGGTTTGTTCAAAGTCCTCGGCGATAGCGGCGAGTTGAGCGCGAGTCAGCTCCAAAAAGGATTCATTCGCACCGACGGAGCGATCGATGATTTGAGTTTGGACGTCCCGGACGCTAAAGCCAAATTCGAACACATAAAAAAGATCTGCTCCCAACACGACGTCGTAAAATTCGGCAAGTAGCGCGTCTAGAACCGCCTCCACACGTTTTCGGTAGATTTACAGCACAATGAATATAATCTCTTGTACCTTTACGACTTGACGACGACGGAATGCGCGCGTCATTGACAACAACATTGATACATAGATTACAAACAATCGACAATCGAGCCGTTTCCATCGCGGCCGAGGCTACTTCGTTTCGCGCGCCGGCGGCGACGTCACTGCGTCTTCTTCACACCCGCGTATCTACGCCGTTTCGCGACTTCGACCATCATTCCCGTCATGATGGCTAAGAAATTGATCAACACGACGATTGTCACGACCAAAAGCGGCGTCGAGAGCACGACAGAGATGAACCTCCCTCTCTTGTCGAAGTAGTTTTGGCTCGCAAAGGATTCCCAGCGCGCGCTTCCCAACGCGTTGAGACGTTCCGCCGCGAGCACGACGGTCGTGCACGCGCAAAACAGCACACCTTGAACGCGTTCACTTTTTCGGTAGATCAAGACGATCGAAAGCAACACCGCGTGCGACGCAAGAAGCGCTCTCAACCACGATTCCGTCCAATCGATTGCGTGAAAGAAACCAACCCACACGTCCACCGCGCTGCGCCACGGCGACGCGGAAGCCCCGCTCGACGGTGAGCCGAGCGTCTTCTTCGCGTCGCGCAGCGCGTCGCGCAGCGCGCGCTCCATGTTCGCGCACGCGAGTCGTCGACTGACGCCGCCGAGGTTTCGCTCACACGAAGATTCTCGTCCCGAGCGCCGGCGTCGGCGCCACGCTCCCATCCCGCACCGACCGTCCCGTCACGATCGCGCGCAGAGTCTCGCGCACGCGCACGTACTCGAGTTTCATCGCTCCCGTGGGCACGCTCGCGTCCGGTACAGGCGCAAAGGTGGGTCCGAAATCGCGCTCGAGCGCGTCGCGCCACCGACCGTCGTCGTCTCTTCTCGCGAGTTCGCGCATGCGCTTGGAGACGCACTCCGCCCTGGCGAGGTCCGCGCCAGAGAGACGGTCGAGCACGAGACCGACGACGTCGTCGGGGAGTCGATCGATGATGGAGAGCTCGCGAGGGGCGACGCCGAGCGCGTGCCTCGGGTGAATCACGAGCTGCGTCGTGTGGCTCGCGGTATCACGCGCCGTCGAGGGCGCGTCGCGGGCGCGCGCAGACGCGGGCGCGCTCGCGAGGGCACCCATGGTCGTCGTCGACGGGCCGTTGTCGACGCGCGATGCTCGCGCGCGCGCCGGCGCGGGTGTGCGGTCGGATAAAGACGATGGGACGATGACGAGGCGAACGAGGCGACGAAGCTTGAGAGTCGTTGTTTTCTACATGGGCTGTTCTGATTTTTCCAATCAACGCGAATTAAATGAAACATTCCGAGTCATCGGAGTCCCAGTCGTCCGAGTCGGCGTCGGCGGCGATTTCGAACGCTGTGAGATCGACCTGGTATCGCAACAAACCGCCGATGCCGCCAAAGCCTCTGCAAAACTGGTTTCCTTCTTGCGACTTGTCCGAGATGAGCTCGAGAACGCAACCAAACTTTTTGTATTCGTTGGCCATCCACTCGAGGAGAGGGGTGACATCGACAATCTCCAAATCGTTGCCCTCCGCGTCGCGAACGTGGTCGTTGTCGTTGCCTTCAATTTCCTCCGGTCGCAAGTGCTTGACAATCTCTTCCTCTGTGTTCGGGTTTTTAAGCGTGACGCGCTTCACGTCGAGATCTTCCCAGGCGACCAGAGTCTCCACGGCACCCATCTCCAGGCACGCCAACGTGTCGTTGATACCGAACACGTACTTGCCGGTATCTTGCGCGATTTCGTCAAAGAATTTACCAACCAACTTCTTCTCGGCGATAAACTTGAGCGAAGACAGGGTGTCCGCCGACAACTCGATGGCCTGGTTGAAGCCGTTTTCACCACCGTAAGACACATCAACAACCGCCAAAGTCACTTCTTGCAAACGCTGATCGAAGCAATCCGCCTCGGCGAGCTTGTTCTTGAAATCCGCGGAACCCGCGAGAATCAAACCCGCGACGTTGGGTCTGTCGTTGGTGATGAAGTGCTGCGTCGTGAGCTCGGCAACCTTTGTGAGATAGTTTTGACGCTTTTCTAAACGCAAACGCGCGAAACGAAGCGCGGACTGACCACCTCTACCGTGCTTCTTCGGCAAATCAACACTAATCTTTTGCAAAACTTCGCGATGGTTACCGCAAAGCGTCCCGAAGAGCGTTCCGTTACCATCCATGACGACGAAACCGTACTTTTGGTCGTTCACCAAGAGATCGCTCAACGCCGCCGTGTGAAACTTGTTATCGCACATGTAAAGCGAAGTGTTGATCGGCTTGAACGGCTCAAAATCAATTCTCATTTGACGCTCCTTCCCGCTCTCCGTCAACACCGCACCGCAATACACGACCAAACCGTTCGGCGGCACCTTGTTGTAAAGCTTCAATCGTTGTTGCGCAGAACCGATCGCATCGAGCACTGACTGACGGTTCACTCGAGACTTGATGTTCGTCGCCGTGCCCATTTCTTCAACCAACATCTTTTGCACCAAGTTCACTTGCCCCTTCGGAGGGATCACGAGCGAAATCATAGACGTCCCGTTCCCTCTCGCTTCTTCGAGCTTCTTGATGAGCTGCGCGCGCGAAAAATAACACCCACCGGAATCGTCAGTTTCACACTCTCTCGCTCTTCGCACGCGAGCGTGCGGACGCGCGCGTCGACGTTTTAAAATCTCCGAGGCCGAAGAGCCGCCAGCCGCACCTTGCGCATCTTCCATACTGTTCAACGTGATAACGTCCGCGAACGCGGAGTACAGAGCGTCAGTCGTCCATCATTCGCATTTTCATCTCTTCCCGCGCGCGCGATCGCGGTATCGACGACTCCATCCCGCGACGCACTCGCGTCGAACGCCGCCGATGCTCAGCCGCAACCTAGCGCCTCGACGGGGTCTTATCGGCGCTCGACGCGACGCGGCGGCGCGTCAAAGGCCGCGTCGAGGGGCGCGCGCGAACGTACTCTCGATCTCCTTTTCATTGCTCTCGTTATCCGCCATCTCGCCCGCCGCTGGCCCGCGCGGGAGTGAGGCGGGAGCGTCCGTCTGGTTTCAAAGGGTGAGCGTCGGCGTACGGACTGCGCGTACTTTTAAAAACTGCTAGTGCTTGTCGGCGTCGGCTAATAATATGAATGACATCCCGACGAGCATAATGAATATGTACGGTAAGCGCTTGGCGATGGGCTCCTTGAAGAAGATGGCGCCGCCGAGGACGCTCGCTAGGATGCTCGACCGCTTGGCGGCGACGGCGTAGCTCGTGAATATGTAGTTGATGGACTGCAGGAAGCTGTACATCGTGACGATGTCGAGGAGTCCGATGAGAGCCAAAACGATCGTGACTTTGATGGATCTGAAGACTCGGAATGCCGCGCGATTCTTGACGACAACGTACGAGAGAGGCAACAACAACAAGAAGCACCTCTGCAGAAAGATGAACACGAGCAAATCGCCAGAGTGCAGCTTTCCGAGCTTATCCAGATCGGCAACGAGGGCGTATACGGCGGCGATCGCGAGCGTGATCAAACTCCCCGGATTTGACTGTAAAATCGAAACCTGCCGAGCGACGGATCGACCGACAAAGCCGAAATATTTGGCGTATCTCTCCTCCCTGAACGCATCCGTCTCCTCGCTGCTAAACGCGATGGACATCCAACCGAACGCCGCGTTCGCGGGAACGAGTCTATCCAACGCGCCCCTCGAGCTCGTCTGTCGTCTAAACGAACCCGATTCACCCTCTTCTATCCTTGGACTCTTTTCGAGCTTTGACGGCGGTCCGCAGCTCGCGTTGAGCATGTACGCGCCGGCAGTGATGACGCACACTCCGACCACCCCTCGCAACGTCGGCGTCTCGTGCACTAAGAAGAAACTAATCACTAATAACCACAGTGGCGTGAACGCCAGATACGGCACGCACAGCGACAACGGCGTCAACTGTAGCGCCCGCTGCAACATCATCGCGCTCAACGCTTTCAACCAACCAGCCGACGCCGCCAGCGCCATCAACTCCCCTCGTCGCACGTACGCCGAGAACACGCTCGCCTTTTTGAACCACCACACCAATCCCGCCAGCACACTCACGTTGAACAGCTCGCTCAGCGCGACGATCTCGATCGGGTTCTTGACGCGATTCGAAGCCACCTTTCGCAAGTTATCCTGCGACGCGTTCGCCAGCGCCGCGGCGAACGCCCACGCGTACCCTATCGCGTGTCCTTCCAACATGTCCGTCGGCCTCGACGCGTGCGCACACGCTCGCCGACGCGCCGGACGCGTTCTGGCGTCGGCCCGCGATGCGATGCGGTCGCCACTCATCCACGCTCGAGGACGAAACCATGTCGTCCCAGGCGGCGATGCTTCGCGCGGGAGGCGCGTCGGTGCACTACGATCATCTCTTGAAATTGTTGCTCATCGGCGACAGCGGTGCGTGCGCGCGCGACGGCGATGACGACGTTCGGATTGCGGTTGAAAAAGTTCTGATGAGTTTTACTGGCGACGCGTTCGACGCGCGCGGGTCATCGCGCCGACGGGCGCGCCGACTGACGACGCACAACATTTCTCGCGCGCAGGCGTCGGCAAGAGTTGCCTGCTGTTGCGATTCAGCGATGATCAGTTTACGACGAGCTTCATCACCACCATTGGGTGCGTCTCGGTCTCGACGGGCGCGACGCCGCGATCTTCGACGCGTGGACGCAAGGCGCGCGCGATGCGGGCGCGAGGCGCGCGAGGACGGAGGATTGACGCGATGCATTCGTTCGCGACGCGCCGCGCGCAGGATTGACTTTAAGATTAAGACGGTGGAACTCGGAGGGAAGCGGGTGAAGCTGCAGATTTGGGATACGGCGGGGCAGGAGAGATTCAGAACCATCACGACGGCGTATTACCGAGGCGCGATGGGAATCCTTCTGGTGTACGACGTTTCGGATGAGAAGAGCTTCGAGAACGTGCGCGGGTGGATGCGAAACATAGAAATGCACGCTAGCTCAAACGTGAACAAAATATTGATAGGAAACAAGTGCGACGTGTCGGAAGAGAAGCGAGTCATCTCCGTCGCACGTGGACAAGCGCTGGCGGATGAATTCGGAATTCCGTTCGCGGAGACGAGTGCAAAGTCCGGCGTGAACGTGACCGAGGCTTTTATGAAGATTGCCGGAGATATCAGATCGAGAATGATGCGATCGAAGAGCACGCTCCAGGCGGGAGGCATCGCGCTCAACTCGAACGGTAATACCGCGAAATCAAAGTGCTGCTAAGTGTGCTGTAACGTTGAATGCTAATGCTATATGCCTAATCTAACGTCTGCGTTTGCGTGCGGTCGTCGAGATGACTCACATCGTCCACATCGTCTCGCGCGTCTTCCATTTTACCACGTGACGCGATGAGGCTCAGGCAACTCTCGCCCCCGGCGACGAGTTCGCCATGATTATGAGGGTGCGCGGCGACGGTGAAAATCTTCGAAGACGTATCGACGAGTATCGGGTCGGTGCCACTCGCGTATCGAGACTCTGGCTCACGATCGATATCCGCGACGGTGAGTCCTTGAAGCCAGTGCCTAGATTTAGACGTCGGAGCAAAGTCTAACACTCTGACGCCGGGCTTCACGCCGAGCCCGACGGCTAGGGATCCACCGTCTGGTAACCAACACGCGGTGCGACGGCGCATGTCACACATGGGAACTGACAGGTGATCCGGCCGAAGCTCGTTTATGGCACCCGTATCCGGAGCGCGAACCTCTAACCACGGTGCCGGTGGGCAGTGCGCGTGCGTCACGCACGGTTTCATCACGTCTATGACACCACTCCATCCGTTCGTGAGATGGAATCCCAGACGTCTCTGATCCGTCGGATCGTACCCGAGCCAGTGTATACCGACGTTTGTAATCTTAATGTCTTCCGCGATGACTGTTTTCTGCAAAAGCTTTGAAACGCTGAGCTGCGCGATGACGCTGAATCGCTGCGCCTTATCTCCCAGAGCACCGAAACTCGACATAGATTTACCTCCGAGTTTACGCATGTCCCAAATCAAAAGCTCTCCCCGCTCTCCATCGCCACCGATGACGGTGTGGCCGTCGTCAGAGATGACGAGCGGACTGCTCAGGGTGGACGCGATTTTGAGTGGCGAAAACAGTTGCGCGGTTTCCTTATCGCCCGACAGGCGCGTGTCCCACATGTAGCCCTGACCCTGACTCGAGCTCGCGAATATGCGTCGAGGGTCTTTGGTGTCCAACAGCAAGTCACGCAATCCCGAACACGAGTTGCCATCCGTCGCCTGCACGCGATACTTTTGCATGACGAGCGTTCTGTGCGCCATGCCTCGCGGTCCCGGCGCGCGCACGGACTCGCCCTTGTACGCCACCACGATCCCAGACGTACTCGCCGTCGTCATCACCAACGAACTATCGTGATTCCACTTGATCGCCTCGATCTCGCGCTCCGTCGACAGTTTTAACGTCGGACAATACAGTTCCCCGCCCGTCACGCGAAGCGTCGACATCGCTTGCGCGTCGATGGCACCCCCATTCGTCGCGCTCGTCACGATCGATCCAGTAGAGTCGAACTCTATCGCACTCACCGCGTTATTGCTCGATGAGATCCTCGTCGTCGTCACGCGCGGCAACGCACACACGCCGTACTCGTACGCCGCGCGCGCCGCCGTTCCGCCGCCGACGACCATCCTCAGCCGTTTCTTCGCCCGCGAACCACCCTGCCCCAACTCGCGCGCGCGAAGATCCAACGCCAACGCGCGATGCTGGAACACGACACCGTCCTCCCGCGCGATCGTCGCCCCCGATCTCGCCGCGTTCTTCATCTTCACGACGTATGCGTACGCCGCGCGTTTCACCGCCGTGGCTCGACACGCACATTGCGCCCCATCCGTCGACGTCTCCGCGCGCTGGACGATCGCTCGCGCGACGCGCGTCCACCGCTCAACGACACCGTCCGAACCCTCCGGCGTCGTCGACGGATCGACGTTCTCGACGTCGCGTGAGGGGTCGTCCTCGCGAGACCGTTCGCGCGCGGTCGCCGTCGGTTTCGTCGTCGTCGACGACGTCGTCGCGCACGAGGGCGCGGCGCGCGCGCGCGCGAAGAGCGCGTCGAGCGTATTCTGACGCATGCTCTGCGGGTGCGCGGGCGTGGGCGCGACGGGCGCGCGCGCGCGTGTGCGGAACCGTCGCGCGGTGGGTCACCTGTCTCTGGGGACGTTTGAACGCCTTCGTCTTGAACGAGGACGCCTTCGTCTAGTTCTAGGATGACGAATGTCGTATTAAAGTGCTCACGTGCGAGAAGAATGAGCTTTCGTGACGCTCAAAAGGCGGCAAACGTGGACGGGGCGGATGTGTCGTCGACGGAGAGCTTGCCGAAGACGGGCGTGAGGGTATCGCTGCCGGATGGGTTCGCCGGCAAGACGAGCCCGGGAAGCGAGACCGAGCCGCCCACGGAGGCGGAGCGCGAGAGCCCGGTGGTGGATATGTTCTGAGATGGGTCTAACGCGGCGCGGAGGGCGGCCTCGGCGCGTTCGCGTTTGAGTTCTGCGACGGTGAGCTCTTCGCGGAGTCGTTTGACGCCCTCGCGAAGCTCGCATACGTCTTCGCTAGACTCGAGGGCGGTGAAATCGGAGGCATTCTTGCGCATGTCGACATTTTCGCCGCGGCGCCACTTGGCCATCACCTCGTTCAGTTGCTTGATCTCGATCAAGAACGAATCGTGCCCGTGTGGTGAATCGATGGTGTACAGCTCGGCGTTGGGAAGCGCGTCGGCGAGTTCGCGCTGCAACGCGTACGGGTAGAGCACGTCGCTCAGAATGCCCACCACCAGAGTGCGCTGCTTGATGGACGCCAGAACGTCAAAATAGTCTCCTCTACCTCGAGACACATCGTGTGAATCGAGTGAATACGTCAATTGAATGTAACAGTTGGCGTCGAATCTTCTAATAAACTTTTTCCCCTGATACTGCAGATATGACTCGACGGCGAAATATGGCAAGTTTGTCTTCTTCTCGTGCGCCCGAACGCCCAACTCCGGTTCTTCCGCCGGTTTCTCCACGTCGCCCATGCTCGAACGCGAAAACCGTCCATCCACGCTCGCCGGCGCGCGATAACTGAGCATGGCCATCATCCTCGATGCCGCCAACCCCGCGTTGGGCCCTTTCCCCGATTCGTACGCCCCGCCGTTATACTTCCCATCACTCATGATGGCGAACCTCTGCGCCTCACCTATACCTATCGCCCAATCGGTGTGCCTCCCACAACCCGCGATGATGACGATCTCCTCCACGAAATCCGGATACGTCGCCGCGAACTCCAGCGCCAACATCGAACCCATCGAACCGCCCATCGCGCACCGCACCCCTCTCACCCCGAGTTCGTCCAACAACATCTTACACATCACCGCGTTATCGCGCACGCTCACCGGCGTCGGAAAATCCACCCCGTACGCCCCTCCGTCCGGTTTGTTCGGATCCCGACTCACCGGGCTCGCGCTTCCGTACGGCGACCCGAGATAGTTGACGCACACGACGTAATCTCTCGACACATCCAACGCGTACGCGTCGCCCTCGCCCATGACGTCCCCCCACCACTCGCTCACGTTACTGTTCGACGTCAGCGAGTGCCCGACGAGGACGACGTTGTCGCGCGACGCGTTGAGCTCGCCGTACGTGCTGTACGCGCACTCACAGGATGTAATCGCGTCCCCGCTCTCGAGCGGCAACGGGCGCGGGAGGACGAGGAGACGCGCGCCGGGAGGCACACCCGTGCCAACGTCGCCCATGTGATCGTCCGGGATCGCCCCGCGGTCGTTCGCGGACATGACGGCGACGACGCCGCGCGCGAGCGTGTGCCGATCGCTATGGTGATTCGTGCGCCCATCGAGCGTCAGAGCGAGACGACGGTCGCGAGCGCCGCGCGCGCGACGGCGCGTCGAGACACAGAGACCGTATCGACGATCTCGTCGCCAGTATCTCGTCCTCGCGCGCCGCACGGCGTCATGACGTCGACGAAACCGACCGAGGCGCTGGATGCATTCTTCGAAGCCGCGCGCGCGAACGACGTCGAGGGCGTCGACGCCGTCTTCGCGCGCGTCGAGCGCACCGACGCCCGATGCGCCGTTCGCGTCGACGCGAGGGACGCGCGCGGACACCTCGCGACGCATCACGCGGCGGCGTTGGGGAACCTAGAGGTGTTGGAGGCGCTGACGCGACGTCGAGGCGCCGACGCCGACGCCGAGGACGCCGAGGGGAAGACGGCGTTACATCACGCGGCGGCGAACGGAAGGGACGCGTGTGCGCGATATTTGATCGATTCGTGCGATGCGTGGATCGATGCGAGCGATGGAAGGGACGAGACACCGTTGTTGGCGGCGTGTAGACAGGGGGACGCGTCGACGGTGGAGACGCTGTTGGCGAGAGGCGCCGACACGGCGGCTAGAAATGTGGATGGTTGCGACGCGTTCACGGAGGCGCTGTGCGTGCGAGGAGACGTGAAAATGGCGAGATTACTCGTCGCCGCGGGCGTGAATCCGAAGAGGAGTCGGACGAGGTGTGGGAAGAGCGGCGCAAACGCGTCTCGATCGCCGCTCAACGTGGCGTGCGGGATGGGACACATCGATGCGGTGCGGTTTTTGGTGGATGAGTGCGGATTCGACGCCTCGGGGACGGAGTGCGGGGATTCCGATTACCTCACGCCGCTCATGGCGGCCGCGCTGACGGGTCAGATCGACGTGATCGAGTACTTGCTCGTGAGCGGTGCGGCGGCGACGGCGCACGTGAAGAGCGAAGACGACAAAACTGCGGCGCAAATGTTACCCGACGCGCACGGCTACGCCGACGTGAGGCGTAAAATTGAAGCCGCTGCTTCGAAGGCGTCACGATCTTCGATAGGCAGAAGCGTCGTCGAGGCACCGAAGGTTGAGTTGCCGATGAAGTGGGAAGCACAAAAGACGAAGGGACGCGTCGCCGCAGATCCGCTCGAGGTGCGCATGCGCACATGGGTGCGTGCGGGCGTTGAAAAGTACGATGGCGTGCCGGATCACGTTCGAGCAATTTTAGAAAAGTACAACGAGCTCACGAAAGAGATCGAACTGCGCGCTTTCCTCCTCGGAATCATCGAGGATGAACATTTTCAAGAAGACATGCGAGTCGAGCAAATTCGCGACGCCGTAGACGACGTCATCAGCAACTTTCATAACGTGACAAAATATCATAGCAACGCGAGAGTCATGAACGTGCTCAACAAGTTTCGCCACGTGCAGCGATTCTGCAAAGACCGCGGCGAAAAGATAACGTTTGATGACATCTTAGCCGCCGACGAAGACGAGGTTGAGATGCATCAAGAGAGATTATCCGAGCTTCAGGCCGCCGCGGGGATTCTTTGGGAGGACGCATTGTCAGGGTTAAAGAAGATTACGAACGTCACGGCTCCGAAACCAGAGCAAGTCTCTGCATCGGTTTCAGACGACAAACTCGTCAGACGGATAAAACTCAGATTGTTCGATCTCATTGAAAATGTCGCCGTGCAATCCTTTGCGTCTTTCGTCTTCGCGTTCACGCTCTACATGTTCTGGTCTCTGGAGGGATTTCAAAGAGGGAGCGCAACATCGATCGCAACATAGCATACTCTACCTATTCTAATCTTTGTGAAATACATAGCTACTTACTGCGCGCCTCGATAACCGAACACCGCCGTATTGCCGTTGTCTGAACCACCGCCGCCTCGACCGAACGACTCGTCGTCCTTGACGCTTGACTCTCTACTTCGACTAATCCGTGACAACAAAGCATTCGCGCGCTGCATTTCGTCGTCCAAGCCGACGTTTGCACTGCGGCGCTTGAAGGGCGTTGAACGCGCGGACGTCGCCTGAGACTGAGAGTGAGAGACCGGAGAGCCGCTCGTCGAGGGGATACTCGCGAGACTCTTCGCACCTCCACGAGCTTCCGACAGCTCCTGTCTGGCTTTGAGAGCCACAGATTCTGCGCGCGCTGCTGCACTGTTTGCTTTGCGCACAGCCTCTTTCGCGGCCTCTTTCGTTTGTTCGACCACGGCGTGCGCTCCCTGCAACGCGGTCCACGTGTCCTTCAATCTCTTCTCCAACCGCTTGTTTTCGGTTTGCAAGACTTGAAGCCGTTCGCGTTCGCCCTCACTATTCTCCTTGAGCTTTTGTTCCAGAGCGGATACTTTAGCGGAGTTCATCGAAGATTTCTCTTTCAAAGTGTCGACTTGCGCGCGAAGCTCGGCCTGTCGAGTTTCCATTTCGCTGATGAGAACCTCCTTTTCTTCTGCCAAATCCATCGCCAACAAAATTTCAGCCTCGAGTTTTTCCTTCATGGCGGTCGTGGACGCGTTGAGGTCTTCGATGTGCTGTTTGTACTGATCTGCAGATTCGTTTGCTTTCTGAGACACCTTCTCGAGAAGCGAACAGGTCTCCACAAGATCAGCTTCCAGCGCGTCTTTTTCCTTCTTTATTTTTTCGCATTCGGAACGCGCCTGTTCAATCTGAGAAGCCAGCGCATCTTTCTCCTCACTCATCGTGTCGCCCTCTTCTTTGATTGTGGCTAAATGTCGTTGAAACTCTTTCTCTTTTTCGGCGACCACGTCCGCGATCTTCTTGGCGTCTTGCTGCGCGTTCACCTTGGCTTTTTCCGCGAGCTCAATATTGCGTTTCGCAGATTCAAGTTCCTTGGTGAGTGAAATAATTTGCTTCTCCGCCAATTCGCTCGCATCGCGCAAACGGGCTTCGTAGCGACGTTTGACAGATTCAGTGTTGCCAGAAGCCGTCGCCGCGATCTCTTGCGCTTCCACCAACTTCTTTCGCAATTCGCTAGTCTCCTGCGCCAAATCGGATCTCTTCGCAGTCGACTGTTGGCTGAGAGCGCGGTTTTCCTCTCGACTTTGGCTCAGCGCGCTCTCGAGTTCTTCGATCTGCGTCTCAAAGGAAGAAGCGCGACGTTCAGCTGCCTCTAGTTTGACGGCAGAGTCGTCTCTGATTTCCTGCAGCTCAAGCACCAAGTCGCTTATTTCTGCGCGAAGATCCTCCTCTCGACGCATGTACTCCATATCCAACTTGTCGTGACTTTTCGAGGCCGCATCCTGCTCTGCGGTTTCGATATCGCGACGCAACTGCGCAATGAGGATTTCAGATTCATTCACCTTATTCTGCGTCCGAGTATTCTCAGCTTCGAGCTCAGCCTTTGCTGCGTGCGAGCTTGCAAGCTGTTCCTTCATCGCGTCGAGCTCCTTCACCAATTCTTGCGCTCGACGTCCGCTCGCGCTCACCGCCTCTTGCACGGCACGCGAAGCCGCAGATTTACTAGCCTTTAGCGAGTTCTGCGCCGTCGCGAGTTCCTTCGTGAGACGATCGACATCTTTCATGGTTGCTTCCTTTGCCTCGTCGGACGACTTGAGCTGAGCGGTGAGAGAAGCAATCTTCGATTCGGCAGCGTTCGTGCGCTCTGCGGCAGCTTCCGATTCCGCACTTTCCCGCGCCTTGTTCGCGTCTCGCAGGGCAGCGATCTCCTTCTTGAGTCGATCGACGTCTTTGACTGCCTGCTCTCTCGCTTCATCGGACAACTTGAGTTGAGACGCAAGACCTGCAGCGCGCGACTCGGCGGCGTCCGCAAGAGCTGTCGCCGCTTTGATTTCAACCTCACATCGCTCCCGAGTTTCCCCTTCAGAATTAGCGTTTACGATTGCCAATTGGATACGATTCTCTACTTCTTTCACACGCGTCGATGCTTTCGTGAGCTCAAGTTTGAGCGTCTCAATTTCACTCGCCCGCTCCTCCGCAATCTTCTTCGCACTCTCTGCAGATTCACGAGTTCGATTCAATTCCGCTTCAGCCGCACTAACTCGTTTCCTTTCCTGCTCCAGTTCCGACTCAGTTTCCTCTATGGACTGCGCTGCAGCCTTCGTGGCGGCATCAGCGGATATAAGAGCTTGCTTCAATTCATCCACGCGCGCGGACGCATTTTCAAGCTCAGCAACGCGCTGAGACAATTCCGCAATTTTATCATCCTTCTCTTGAGCTTGGTGCACCGCCGAACTCGAAGTTTCGCTTAACTCACCGCGTATGTCGCGCTCTCGAAGTTTCACCGCCTCCAGCTCTGCGGTGAGACTGTTGATCTGTTCATCTCGCTCGCGAGTCATCGTTTCAGCCTGCACCGTGCGCGCCTCGGCGGAATCCATCGCCGAGCTCGCCGCCGCGATCGCCTTCTCCGCCGCCGCAGAAGTTTTCCGCGCCGCATCTATGTCTTCTTCCGCTTTCTTCTTTGAAGCCGCGTGTGCGGTTCTTTCACCCTCTAGCAACCGTTCCAGAGCGGTCACCTTTTCCTCCACGCGCGCGAGTTTCGAGGCGTCTTCGGCGCTCAAAGCCGCCGCCGCCGTCAACTCATCGACGACGGTCTGCAATCGAGCGATCTCTTCATCCGCCTGTCTCGCGCTCTCTCCACTCACCTGCGCGTCGAGAGCTGCGCGCATGGATTCAACCGTCATGTCCGCCTCTTCCTTCGTCGCCGCAACCGCGTCGAGCGCCTCTCGCAGTTCCCGCTCCAACCGCTGAACCTCGCTCGTCTGCGAACTCGTCTTTGTCTCACCCCGCGCGCGCTCGTCCGCCAGCGTCGTTCGCAACTCTTCGATCTGTCCCTGCGCCGCCTCCAACGCCCGCTCTTGGCGCGCGCACCGATCTTCCAATTCAATCTCTCTTTGACTCGACCGCTCCTCGCCTCGAGAATTTTCCTTCGCCTCTCGCGCCAACGTCTCCGCCAACTCCTTCTGTTCCGTCAATTTCGCCTCCAACTTTTGCGTCTTCTTCTTCGCCGCCTTGACAGATTTCTTCGCATCTTGCACCTCTCGCTCCGCCTTTTCTCTCGCCTCGCGCGCCTCAGCCGTCGCCCGCTCCGCCGCGAGCTCCAACGCCGTAATCTTCTTCTCCAACTGTGCTTGCTCATCGAACGCTCGCCGCGTCGCCGCCATCGCGCTCGCCGCGTTCTTCTCCTGCACCGCGCGCAGACGATCAATCTCACGAAGCGCAGAGGGTAAATCTTTGGGCGGCGCGAGCACCTTGGCCGACGGCACCGCGGACATCTTCACGGGCTGATGGACAACACCTTCGTCCTCTGCGTCCCCGGTCGCGGATTTTAGTGGCGTCGACGCGCGCGGTGACGGACCCGCGGACCGCGGATGACGCGGCGACCGCGGTGATTTCGACGACCCGCGCGCCATGACGCGAGCGCCGCGCGAGCGTCGCGCGGACTCACTCAGAGGCTGGGTGTGTGGACGCGCGCATCTCTGCTTGGCGCTCGGCGTCGCGAGCGAGTCGGGCGGGCGGGCGAAGAAGAAGAGGGAGGGACGCGGATGCGTGAGGCTACGGGTTCGCTGATGATTCACACGGCTACGACTACGAGGTTATATAATCTAACGGCGTTGTGTTCCGTCGCACGCGAGTGCGCGTCACGTCGCGCGCTTGACGGCGACGACGCACTCGCACTCGTAGGTGGTTCGATGCATCGAGCGCGGGTCGCTCGTGTAATCTGCCGACACGGTTTGCGTGCGTCGAATCTCCAATCCAAACGATTGGGCGACGGCGAGCACTTCGTCGAGGGAGAGTTCGACGCTCATCTCGTGCGCGTACTCCTCCCAGTGATACAGAAGAGGACCGAAATTCACCCAGACGCCGCCGGGTCGGAGACAGTTGGCGACGCACTCTAAATACTCGACGACGTTGTGTCCGGTGTCTATGAAGAAGCACGTCACCACGGCGTCCCACGCTCCAGACTCGCGCGGATCGCCGTAGACGGCGGCAAAGTCTCCGGCCGCCATGCTCATGCACGCGCCCGGCGGTAACGTCGCGTCGCCGGGCACTTCGTCCGGCACGCGCGTCTCGCGCCACATGTCGTCCGCCGCGCGATGGTTGCTTCGTCCGTGCATCCAAGGACACACGCTCAACTCCCCAACCTCTCGCGTCGCGTTGAGCATGAAGGATGAAAACATCAACATGTAATAGCTAAATTCATTCCCCTGCGCGTCGTACCCGCGCTTGGCGAGTTCGTACACGAGTCTTCCCAAACCGCACCCCGGCACCAACACGCGCGGCGCCTCGCCGTCCGGATTCCCCACCACCGGATCAATCGTCCCTAACGTCTCCTCCAACGCCTCGAATATCGTCTCGTACACCGGCGTTCGCTCACACTTCCCCTCTTCGGACCAATCTCTCCACACATTCTTCAACACGTACCGCACTTTATCGACGTCGTCCGCCGACGCGCGAAACGCGGCGTCGCGCGTCCACGCCTCCACCGCTTTCCTCGGAATCCTCAGGTGCGGCGGCGCGCGCTCGTTATCCACGAACGTCCCCAACGCGCACCGCAAAAAGTCTCCATTGATCGCCGCGCACCGCGCACCGCGCGTCTCGACGAGCGCGCGATGCGCGTCGAGCAGCGGCGCGTACTTGGCCAAGGATGCATCCGCGAGTCTGTCTCGCCATCGCGCGAGTAAGCGCTCGACGTCGCGCTCGTACGAGTGTACCGCGCGCGCAATCTTTAAAAACGCGGCGCGTTCATCCGCGTCCGCGTCCACCGACCCGCGCGCGTCGGGCGAGGACGCCATCGTATGCCGCCGCGCGCGCGAATCATCACCGCGCGCGTCATTCCTCATCCGTCCTCGTCACTCCCCGTCGCCGTCCTCGCCGCGTCGCGACGACCGACATGTCGCGCGATCCGACCTCGACCGATCCCGCGTCGTCCTCTCTAGACGCCGACGCCGCCGACGTCGCGTCCACGTCGTCCGTGGAGGACGTTTTCCAATCCGACGCCGCCATCGCGGTCTCGACGTCGACGACGACGCCGACGACGGACGCGACGACGACGACGGACGCGGGGGCGACGAAAAAACCCGCGCGTCCACGACGGAAGACGTACGAGCGCGTGAAACTCCCCACGCCCGAGGAGGTGTATCAACAAGACGCCATGGATAACTGCGCGGTGAAGACGGTGATGTCGTGCGTGCTCGGCGGCGCGCTCGGCGGCGTGATGGGCGTCGTCTTCGGCGCGTTTGAACCGATGGAGGTTCCGGCGCCCGACGCGCCGAAAATATCGGTGACGGAGACCATCAGGCGAGGGGTGCGGAGCGCGGGGGCGAGGTCGTGGAGTTACGCGAAAGGGTTCGCGGCGTTCGGCGCGTTGTACGCGGGGAGCGAGTGCGCGGTGGAAAAAGCGCGCGCCGCGCACGACGTCGCGAATAGCGCGTACGCGGGGTGTTTTACGGGTGGGGTGATGGCGAGGAAGAGTGGGGCGAGTGGGATGGCGTTCGGGTGCGCGACGATGGCGGCGTTGAGCGTGGCGATGGATAAGTTTATGGATCATCACTGAGGGAGGCGGGGAGGAACGACGCGTCGTTTGTAAGTGAGGGAAAATGTCTTTCGTCGTTATTTTGAAAATCGTTGTCAACACGTGCTCGCTTCGAAGTTTTTACAGGTGGTCGGTCGTGTGTTATTCGTGTGCATGAAAGAAAGAATAGTCTTCTGTACAGCGATCCGTTCACGTCATTCGTGAGGATCGTTTGCAAACGTTAAGGAAAAGTACAACCCGAAAGCTTTCGGAGGAAAAATTTGTCTCGTAGTACATCGACGGCGCCGAAGAAAAAATGAAAGCATTTAATCGTCGTCACCGTCGTGCAGAAGCATCAGCAGCACTGCACCATCGTAGTCGGTCAAAATTGTCGCGGAGTGCACGCGCGCGAGCGGAGATTCCCCCGGAATCGCTTTGTCCACGCGTTCCAGTTCGATCAACCGCGCGTCTCTGAGGTGCGCGTATCCAAACGAAGACTGCGGCTTCTTGAGCCGCTTCTGGAGCGACGCGTACGGCCCATCGACGTCCTCGGTCATCGCACTCGCCGCGGCGCGTTTACGGCCTTGCGGCGCGAGCGTGACCACCTTCCCATTCTCATCGCACACCACTCGTCCCGCCTTGTACCGCACGCCGCACGCGTTGCACAGCGTCTTGGCCCCCGTGGGCCCGTTTCTCCACAGCGGCGTCTTTTGCGCTCGACAACACGCGCACGTCACGCCCGCTTCCGGCGGAGGCCCTTCATCATCATCCTCCACCACCACGTGTCTCGCACCGTACGGCGTCGTCGTCGCCTCGCCTCCACCGTCTTGTCTCGTCGCGTCGCTCTCCTCGCTCGGGTCTCGGCGTCGACGCTCCGCCGCGTGCGCCTGCGCCGCCGCCAACGACGCGTACGTCGTCGCCGGTTGTCTCCACGCGCTTCCCAACTGCACCGCGTTCGCCTTGGCGTGCGCGTCAAACATCTGCGTCGTCGTCGTCGAACACACGGTCGTTCTCTTCTCGTCAGTCGTTCCGCGTCTCGCCCTCGGGCGTTCGAACGCGCCGCCCTCGACGCGACTGGGCGCCCGCCACGCGTCGCGACGTCTCGCGCGCACCTCGTTCGCGTACGCGTACGGCTTCGACGCCGCGAACGCCGTCCGACGCGTGATGGCGAAACCACCACCGCTCATACGCGCGCGCTCGAGTCTGCACGCGTCGTCACGAGGCGTCAGTCGTCGAGAATTCGTCGCGAATGCGTCCTCGTCGTCGTCGCTTTGAAAAAGCGCACGCGCGCGTCGTCGTCGCCGAATCATCTCCGTCGCGCCGCGTCGCGTCGCGCGCGCGCACCCGTCGTCGCGTCACCGATACGTCTCTCTCCCTCGCGCGTCGTCCGTCGTCGACCACTCGCGTCCGTCGTCGCGCGCGCGCGCCCGTCGCGTCGCCGCCGTCGGCGAATGCGCGAATGAATTCACGAATGCGCACCACGCGCGAATGCGCGGTCTCGCGGTCTCGCGGTCTCGCGGTCTCGCACCACGCACGCACGCACACGCACACGGTCCGTGACCCTCGCCCCGCTCTCTCGCTCGCGCGCACCGTCCGCCCTCCTCCGTCGTCGTTCGACGACGCGGCGCGGTGTGCCCGCGCCAACGGCCGCCGATGACGGGCCGCCGACGACGGGGCGGGGGTAAAGAAACACCATCCTCAAACATCCTCGAGCACCGATCACGACTCGTCGATGCGTACCGTACGTTCGCCCCGACCGCGAGAACGGTGGGCACCCACGCCGTTCCACGGTGGAGACGCGCGCGAGGCGTTCGCGACGACGGGCTCGTACTCGAACCCACTGAATGTCCATCTATACGATGTACTATTGTAATTTATACGTATCATATACTATACACTAAAACAAGCTATCAATCACGCGATGCGATGCGACGCGACGGTCCCGATCGACGACGGACAGACACTCCGGCGTGGTTTTTTTTTCAGTGACCGTTCATGAC
>Ga0181570_10000274_pt1 | contig 50138 bp, 35 predicted proteins | sample 101ome_18_FD_148667 | JGI IMG/M metagenome (GOLD analysis project Ga0181570, IMG submission 148667) | Coastal salt marsh microbial communities from the Groves Creek Marsh, Skidaway Island, Georgia - 101406AT metaG (spades assembly) | ecosystem: Environmental > Aquatic > Marine > Intertidal zone...
ACCGGTGTAATCCGTACCAAAGACCAAAACCTTCGGGTTACCGGTGCCGACGCCGTAAAAACCGAGCGACAGCATACCGATCCAGAAACCGACGAAGATGAGCAGGAACAAAAAGTCCGTACATCTTCGCGGCTTTTTCAAGTGCGCATCGATTCCGCTGTACGAAAGAAAGAAGAAGAAAATTATCATCGTCATCGTCAGTCAGTCTCCTCACACCACCGCTCCGCGATGAAGACAAAACACCGCGCGAGGCGACTCTCCGTTCGTTTCTCGCCACCTGGCGACTCTCCCCGAACGATCGACGTCTTCCACTCGACCGCGTCCTCGCCACCGACGCCGCCCCCGCGCGAAGTCCATCCCATCGCCTCGATCCCGACGGAACCTTCCCCGTTCCCACCCATCCGCGTCCGCCCGCCGGAATCGCGGGTGTCCCCGAACGCCGACTCGAAATCATTCGCAACCAAAATCAATTCAACGCAATTCCACGCCAGCGCAGAGCCGCGGGAACGAACGAACGATGCGGAATTCCCGCGCATCGAAAGAGATCCCCTCGAAGCAAACTAATCATCCGCGCGTCCGGTCCGTCCGCGATCGCATCCGCACGCACCTCATGACTGACTGTCCTATCCGTCGTCCTCGGAGTGCCGTCGCGTCGTTCCGTCGTCGTCGTCGTACCGTCCAACCGTCCCTCGGTCTCGGGCGAACGGAACCCATCGCGTCGTCCGCGCCCCCCTGCTTGACTCGGACTTATGGAAACAGATTTATCGACGGTTCACGATTCGAGTTTTCGACCCGACCCCACCGCACCCGCACCCCATTTTTCTTTCCCTCATATGGTCTGCGCGTGCCGATGCAGATTCGGGTGGACGCGCGTTTATGTATATTTTACATTGGTGTTTCCCAATTATGGGACGTAGTACTTTTGTCGTGTTTTGTTAACGCGAGTCTTGACTCGTCGTTTCGTCCCTAAGAAGCGTGAGACTCGTATTGAAGACGGGTAAAGGGTATGTACCGGTAGTTTTGAATTTAAAAACCAGACCGAAGACGTCGGTTCGACCGAAGACGTCGACGCCCGCCGCGCGACCGAGTCGGGTCTCGAACCGGTTCGACATGGCGACGGCGACGACGACGAAGACGGGGGGTGGAGGGGGAAGCGCGCGCGTGCGGTCGGATGGACGACGCATCGTGAGGTACGACGACGACGACGACGACGGAACGATCGGATCGGATCGATCGGATGAGATTCGAGAGTTGGACGACGCGTGGCACTTTTTAGCGTGGATTGTAGACGACTGACGACTCGCCTCGAACGGAACGGAACGGAACGGGGACCCCGCGAAGGGTTTGTGAAGGAAGATGACGAGTGACTGACGAGAAGACGCCGCGATGACGAACGACGCAGACGAAGCGAACAGTTCCGGGCGCTGGTGCGGAAAAACTACCTGTTGAAAACAAAGGGACTGTTGCGATGCGCGACGCTGTGCGAGATTTTGGTCCCGGTGATTTTTTTGGCGTTGATGTGCCTGCCCAAGGCGCTGGTGCCGGATCAGAGGACGAACGATGAGCTGTCGAGGCCGTATTCGTTGGCGGGTGGGATCGAGGCGATCGGGACGAGGGAGTTGAGAGGGTTTAGGTTTGTGGTGAGTCCGGCGACGGCGGAGACAGAGACGCTCGGGAGACTGGCGTACGTGCACGCGTCGTGTTTGAGTGAGTTGTCGACGGCGTCGGATAAGGCGGATGCGGACGATACAGAGAGCGATAGGAAGGCGTTTTTCAACTTGATGTGGGATCAAGTCGTCAATGGAACCGCGGTGGCGGTTGGGGTCAAGTCAAAGTTTGAGTATTTGGCGTACAATTCGACAAGGTTGGCCGACGCGTGTTCGACGACCAATCTGAGAAACGCAGGAACGTTTACGACAAACTGGGACGCCATTCTCGACGAGGTTGTCGTCACGGTGGCGGACGAGGCGGCGGCGTTGGAGTACATAAACGAACATCCGGGTGAAGTTTTGGCGTACGTGGGTCTGAGCTCTGGCGACGTCTCGCAGACGACGAATTTCGAGTACACGCTGAGAGTCAACTCGACCAACATGAATGACAAAGAGAAACGATTATCTGAGTACATGGAGGACGACTTTACGAGTCGTTGGGATAGCTCTTACAACACAAAGGATTGGAGCGACTACAAGGCGGTAGCGTACACCCAAAACGCGTTTGACGCCGCCATCATAGACATGAAGGATTCGGGATTGGATTATTCTGTCGTGTTGGATGCGTCGCTGAAACCGTATCCGTGGTTGGGCTTTGATTACAACATCGGTGGTGTCATCGCCGCGGCATTTTACGGCTTTGTCGGTGCGTTGGCGTTTCAAACAAACGTCGTGCTCGTGATGAAATCCATCGTCGTGGAAAAGGAGCTACGACTACGAGAAGGGATGAAGATGATGGGAATGTCGAATTCGATGTTTTGGTCGTCGTGGTTCATCACGCACTGGTCTTCTGCGATGATTTCCGTCGCGCTGGTGACGCTGATCGGCATTTATCCCTTCTCGTACACTGATCAATTTATACAATTTTTGTTCTACTCGTTTTGGGTCGCGTCCCTCACCTTATGGAACTTTTGGCTCTCCACATTTTTTTCAAAATCAATCACCGCCACAATCGTTGGTTGTTTCGCGTACAGCATCACAATGGTACCGGCAATCGCGGTGCGCATCACCGTTCCCGGGGGGTCGCCCGGGTGGATTCTCTCTTGTGTGTTCCCGTCCGGTGCGATGAACATGTGGGGCGCGGCGCTCGCCATTTTAGAGGTGAATAAAAAGGGCATTACCTGGAGCACGTTTACAGAGGACGTAACGTTGGATGGTGGCGTTTCGTGCGCGAGAATTTTTGGCATGGTGATTTTCGATTGCATCTTGTACTCTTTTCTAACATTTTACTTTGACGCGGTTTGGAAAAACGAGTACGGTACGACGCAACGTCCTTGGTTTTTGTTCACGCGCAACTACTGGTTTGGTGACAAGACTTTGCACCACGACGACGTCGAGCAGAACATGCTCGAGCAAGAGTCGGGAGACGCGGTGGAAAAGTTGAGCGACGAGCAAATGAAGAATGCGAGCATCGTGGTAAGAGGCTTGACAAAAAAGTTTGGTGAAACCGTCACCGCCGTAAACGACCTCAGCATGACGTTCGTTCCGGGGCAAGTCAGCGGTCTTTTGGGTCACAACGGAGCCGGTAAGACGACGACAATTAGCATTCTCACCGGAATGATCAATCGAACGTCTGGGCAAGCCATGATTGACGGCTACGATACCGCGACTCAAATGCAAGAAATTCGCTCTGGTCTTGGCATCTGTCCTCAATTTGACGTCTTGTGGCCGAATCTCACCGTGAGAGAGCACTTGCAGCTGTACGCCGCCTTTTCTGGAATGTCAAAGGAGGACGCCGCCAGGCAAATCGACCAAGTCGTCGCCGAGGTGGCATTGACGGAAAAGGTGGATGTCAAGTCATCAGAGCTCTCTGGTGGTATGAAGCGAAAATTGTCGCTCGCCATCGCATTCATCGGCAACCCATCCGTCGTTTTCCTCGACGAGCCTACTTCGGGTATGGATCCTTACTCGAGGAGATTTACGTGGGACGTCATTCGAAAGCGCGCCGCGAATTGCACCGTCTTGCTCACCACCCACTTTTTGGATGAGGCAGACTTGTTGTGTGATCGCGTCGCCATCATGAGCTCTGGACATCTGTCGTGTATCGGGTCACCCCTGTTTTTGAAGTCCAAGTTTGGTACCGGATATTTGCTGACATTTGCGCGCGTGGGAAGCGGCTCCTCAAAGCACCTTCCGGCGTTGGCGCAACACAACACCAACAACACGTTGAGATTAATTCAGAATTACGTGCCTAAAGCTGTCGTGCACAGCGATGTCGGCGCCGAACTCTCGTTTTCGCTTCCATTCGAGTCTACTAGCCAGTTTTCGGCGTTGTTCAAGGCGCTCGACGACCAGTTGAACTCGCTCGGGTACACCTCCTACGGTATTTCGTGTACAACGTTGGAAGAAGTTTTCCTTTCCCTCGCTCACGGCGTGCAAAAGTCTGCAAAGACGCCTGTGGTGGAACTCGAGTCCCCCGTCACCGTACCGAACGACGATGAGACGGCTGACGCGCGCATGCTCTCGATGAAGAGAAAGGAAACTCGCACGACGTTCGCCAAGGGGAAGGCGCTGCTCAAGGTGCAGCTCAAGCGGCTGCTTTGGAAGAGATGGCTCAACTACAGACGAACCGTTAAATCCGTCTTCATGCAACTCTTGGTGCCGTGTCTCATGGTTGTTTTGGCGTTGTATATGACGACGCTGAATTTTGAGCCGACCGGCGATCTGTTGCCCAAGGTGATTGATAGAAGTTTGCTTGCCGGCAAGCAGTCGTTGGTGTCGTATGCTACGTCCGACACGGATGCCGCCTCGACGGTGACCAAGTTGGACGCGGATTCTTACACTTTGTACGGACAACATCAACCAGAAATATCTTGTCTTTGCAATTGCTTGGCGGATAAGCAAGAGATCACAATGTCCGCGGCGACGTGCTGCTCTTTCAACAGAACGACTGAGTACCTTTGCTACGCCGCCGCGATAGCTCGTCCGCAAGGTGAATGCGTCAAGTCTACCAACGGATTCGACGTGCAACCGGATATTTTGCAATTTTCGTGCTCGAATTCCATTGATTCCAGCATTGATGGTCACTTGCTTGGTTTGCAGGAGGCTTCTGCGCCTTGCGATATTCAACCCAAGTTGCCTTGCGACGTGTTGTACGTCGATTCTTACGACACGGCCAGTGGACATTACAGCCACACGCTCTTTTCACATCAAACAGCCAAGCACGCCGTGCCAGCTGTGATTAACAGTGTGAATGAAGCAATTTTACGCGAACGCACGTCGAATGCTGACGCTAGTATCAAGATGACGCTGCACTTTTACCCGAGCGAGTTGAAAAACTACAAGGATGGCGACGTCGAACAGGACGCCAACGCCAACACCTCCTTCATCGTGTGCATGTTCGTCGTCATGGGTCTCGCAGTATTGAGCGCTGGTGTCTCTATTTTCCCCGTGTACGAACGCTGTAACAATTCAAAGCACTTGCAGCTCGTCAGTGGTATCGATAAGCGCATGTACTGGCTCGCACATTTCAGTGCCGACGTCGCTCAGCTGACTTTACCGTTCTTGCTCATCATCGCCATCTTCGCTGGGTACAACGCGTCGTACTTCCAAGGTCAGCTCGGCGCCATTGTCGTACTTTTGTTCTTCTTCTTGGTGACGTCCATTCCGCACGCTCACTTCCAGGGTTTCTGGTACACGAGCGAGTACTACACCTTTGTTGGACAGATTGCGTCAAACACTTTCCTAGGCGTCATCACCACCATTGCTGGGATCGTCACCGACGCGCTGAAAGACTTGAACAAGGAGACTCTCCTCGTCAGTCGGATTTTTAACTACGCTTTCCCGTTCATCATTCCTCATTTCAGCTTTGGCAAGGGCCTGTACGACATTGCTCAAAATGGTCTCGATAAGACGAGAAGGGTGTACGACGAGGATTGCATGTGTTTGAAGGATGTCATCCCGAAGGGTTCCTTCAACGTGATTGCCGACGATTTGGGTTATCTCGCCGGCACTTTCTTCATGTGGACCGCACTTTTGTTCTATAGAGAATATCAGGAAAATTTGGCGACGTGGAGAAAGAGTGGAGACGTTGGAATTCCGCCTAATCCAGATGAGGACGAAGACGTCAAGGCGGAGCGAGGGCGCGTCACCTCTGGTGAGACAGCCAACGACGGGGTCGTGATCAACCGCCTTTCGAAGCTTTACAAGAGCATCATCGATAAGACGGAAAAGTTAGCAGTCAAGGATCTTTCGGTTGGCTTGCCTCGAGATCAATGTTTCGGTTTGTTGGGTATCAATGGCGCTGGTAAGACAACAACGTTCAAAATGCTCACCGGAGAGTTCCCGCCGACTGCGGGTGATGCAATCATTCAGGCGCGGGATGGTAGCTCGCACAGTATAAGCGAAGATTTGAACGGAGCTAGACGATTGATGGGATACTGCCCGCAGTTTAACGGCTTGCAACCAAACTTTACGGCTCGCGAACATATTGAGTTTTACGCCGCGATTCGCGGCATGCCACTGGAGATCATTCCGTCAGTCACGGAGGATCTTTTGAAGCGCATGGATCTGAAGAAATACGCCGATCGACAGGCGGGTACGTACAGTGGTGGTAATAAGCGAAAGTTGTCCGTCGCCTTATCTCTCGTCGGCGAGCCAGAGGTGGTGTTCCTAGACGAACCCTCCACCGGCATGGATCCCGAGGCTCGGCGCTTCATGTGGGACGTGATTTCATCAATGACGCTCGGCCGCACGATTGTTCTCACATCGCACTCCATGGAAGAGTGTGAAGCGCTTTGCAACCGCATTGGTATCATGGTGAGCGGTGAGTTCAAGTGCTTGGGATCGCTTCAGCATTTGAAGTCCCGTTTCAGCGAAGGTTACTCTGTCGACTTGCGGTTTGCAGAAGGTAAAGGCTTGCACGTCATGAATGCTTTGAACACGCGCCACGCAGATCTAGGCGCTGAAGTGATCGAAACTCACGCGACAGAAATCAAGCTACGCATCGTAAACGCACAAATGCCGCTCTGGCGCATTTTTGACGCCGTTGAAGATTTGAAAACGACAGAAGAGGAGGCTACTCGCATTGACGATTACTCTGTGAGTCAGACGACGCTCGAGCAAGTCTTTTTGCGATTTGCAAAAACACAAAATGAGGAGACGCACGCGGCTCCGGGATTGCACCAGCAGCGATGATGTACCACTTAAGTACCATTAAATTACAGGGATTTGCTAGAAGACTTTTAGATTAGTTCGGTAAATACTTGTCAACACAAAATTCTCTCAAGCAGTTTTTTCAGACGACGGCGATTCGAGGCAGACACCTCGCGCCTCGAGCTTTCGCGCCTTCGTCATGGATGCCGGTTGCAACAGCTTTCTGACTTCTTCTTCAGGGGCGTAGCGTGCCGCGATTTCAGCCACGGGGCGACCTGTTTCGAGCGCTTCCTTTGCGACGGCGGACGAACACTTGTAGCCAATGAGTGGCAGCAACGCGGTGACAATCCCGATTGAATTTTCAACCGACTTTTTACACTGTTCCGCGTTCGCTGTGATGCCGTCGATGCACTTTGTACGCAGCGTCGTCAATCCACGCTCCATCATGTCCATATTATTCAATAAATTGTAAATGATGAGCGGTTCAAAGACGTTGAGCTGCAACTGAGCTGCCTCGCTGGCGTGTGCAATGCTCGAATCCGTTCCCATAATTTGAAAGCAGACTTGATTCATCGTCTCCGGAATCACGGGGTTGATCTTGCCCGGCATAATGCTCGATCCCGGGGCAACCGCAGGGAGATTGATCTCGTTGAAGCCACACCTCGGCCCACTCGAAAGCAACCGCAGATCGTTGCAAATCTTTGACACTTTTACCGCGATGCGACGGAGAATGTTGCTAAAGAGTAGGAATGACGCCGTTGAACTCGAAGCTTCGATGAAATCGTTCGGCGGACGAAGAGGAAGGTTTGTCAACTCGGAAAGCGCGGCGATAGCTTCTTCTGAAAAGGATTCATCGGCGCAGATGCTCGTTCCGATGGCTGTGCCGCCGAGATTGAGCTCGTACATGGAATCGACGTTTCTTTCCAAAAACGTGAGATCAGTCTCGAGCGTCGCCGCAAAGGAGTGAAACTCTTGACCAAGCGTCATAGGCACTGCATCTTGCAGTTGCGTTCGTCCCATCTTGAGTATATCCTTAAACTCGTCACCTTTTGCTCGCAAAGATGCAATCATCTTTTTCAGCGCGTCGACGACGATGCCGTGCTTGAGCACCACTGCCAATTTCGCCGCGCTCGGGTACGCGCAATTCGTGCTCTGACACAAATTCACGTGATCATTCGGATTAACCACGCTGTAATCCCCGACGGGAACCCCCAAATGCATCGCCGCCAAATTCGCAATCACTTCGTTCGCGTTCATATTGGTCGAAGTTCCCGCTCCGCCTTGAATCATATCCACCGTGAAGTGTTCGTGATGCTCCTCATCATCAATCAACGCATCGCACGCGTGCGTGATCCCCCGATACACATCCTCCGATAACAATCCAAGCTTTCGATTCGCCATCGCGCACGCCCTCTTCGTCAGCGCCAACGCGCGAATAAACTCTGGGTATCTCGACAACGTCACTCCAGTGATGCCATAGTTCTCCATCGCTCTCGCCGTGGCGATCCCATACAACGCTCGATTCGGGATCGACATCCCACCGAGCAAATCTGATTCTTCCCGAAAATCTCCCCCTTTTTTCTCTTCCGCTCGCATCGCGTCCGACGCCATCGCCCGTCGCGTCATCGTTCGCGTCGTCGTCAACCGATGACTCAGCGGTCCATTGGTCGTTACGTTCTCCACACACGATCCCACCGTCGTGCGCATCGACGCGCACGCGTGCGCCCCAATGCGAGACGCAATGGATGTAAATAATTTTTGCGCATTTAACACCGCCGAGCGGCGCATGTTTCGTCGCGTCGCTCTCCCGTCGCCGTCTGTCGAATCTGAGTTCCAACAGTGCCCTTCACGTCGCGCTGACGTGTCCAGAGGTACTTTTCGATCGATCCGCGCTTTTTCGAAACGTCAGTGCGCGACGACGCCGGTTGGGTTCACCGAACGGGTTCACCGAGCGACTTTAAAGAAGAATACCTGGTGAAATTTTGAACGCACCGAAGACGCGCGAGCACATCGACGACGCGCGCGACGAGAGGAGAGCGACGCGAACGAGGGTGATCGAAGCATCATGTTTCAGACGGCGTTTAAATGTCGCGTGACGACTGCGACGACGACGAAGACGGCGACGAACGGGCGGCGACGAGGACACCGGAGTGGTGGTGTCGATACGCGGGTTCGCGCGGTGATGCGGAATCGTGATGGCGACGCGGGTTGTGGGAAGGGTGAAGACGCGGGCGGTTTGGCTTCAACGTTTGGACGCGCGGCGTCTGCGGTAGCGTTGGCGGTCGTCATGTCCGTCGGCGCGCCGCCTTTAGCGGCGGAGGCGAGATTGGAAGGGGTGAATAACCCGAATTTGCTCCCGCCCGGGCCGCCGGTGCCGGTGTTGGATGTCGCCGGGTACCTCACGCCGGGGGACGTGAAGCGGCTCACGGCGGAAGTGGAGTCTTTGCAGCGAGACACTGGGGTGAAGCTTCGAGTGTTGGCGCAGGCGTACCCGCAGACCCCGGGTTTGGCGGTGAAGGATTATTGGAACGTCGACGACGACACGGTTGTGTTCGTCGCCGATCCGGGTTTAGGTAACATTCTCAACTTTAGCGTCGGCGGGAACATCGATCTCGACGTTCCGCCGAGTTTCTGGACCCGATTGGCCAACAAATACGGCACCAAGTTTTACTGGAGCGACAAGGGTGAACAGGCGAGCATCTCCGCCGCCGTGAGCGCCATCGATCAGTGCTTACGAGAGGAACCCGGTCGGTTAAAGTGTTCCAAGATTGCCGATTACGACGACGGGTCCGACTTCAAGTCGGCGGACGTCAAATCCTCCTCTGGCGGCGGTTTCTTTGGTTTTTAATTCCCACGCGGCGTCGACGACGACGACGACGCGAGTAGGATACACATCATCGTTTTGATTTTTGTATTGTCACCCCGAATATCGCGATTAAGACGACGACGACGACGACGACGACCGCTCTATTCTGGGTCTAATCCCAATGAGCCATCCGTGAGTGGCGCAGAGTCCAAAACCCTCAAACTCATCTACCCCCCTCATCCACGTCGTCACACCCACGCTCGCGCGACACTCGCACGGCGTCAACGCACGCGAACGCTAAACGGAGACTTTTTTCGTCCCGTCGTTTCACCGCTCTTCACGCACTCGAGGACGCGCACACGTCCCGCCGCACGCTCGCGCACGCCAATCAGTCATGTTCGCGACCACCAAGCTTTCTGTCACCGCCCCGCGCGTCGCGCGTCGCGCGTCGACGTCCCGCCGCGCCGTCTCCGTCTCCGCGGGCATGCGCGCGGATTCCGTCCAAGCCATGGGTGACCGCGTGCTCGTCCTCGCCGACGCGGCCGAGTCGCAAACCAAGGGTGGGCTCTTCCTCGCATCCTCGGGCGGCGCCGGGGGCCCGGGGAGCAGCGTCACGGGTAAGGTGGCTTCGGTGGGCGCCGACGTCAAGGGTATCAGCGTCGGCGACGCCGTGTTGGTGAATGGATTCGCGGGAACCGAGGTTGAGTTTGAAGACGGTGCCAAGGGGAAGTTTATCAACTCTTCCGATGTGCTCGCCGTGTTGAGCAAGTAAGCGCGCGCGAGAGACGAAAAGACGCCGAAGACGGTTTCGCAGAGTTTTCGGCGGGCGCGGCGTCGAGGAGGTTTATATAGTTTCGATGGCTTTGGATGACCCGCACGCACGTTTGTGGGGCTTCGTCGAGGTCGGAGATGAGATTGTTATAAGATGACTATATTTTTTTCTTTAACGACGCGGTGCGAGTGATCGCTCGCGGTGCAACGCGAGCTCGCGCGGCGCGCTCTTGTATAAAGCGTTTTCTTTAAATGTTACAAGGCGCGTCACCTTTTTCCTACTTGTTGAATGTCTGTCGGTTTCGAAACCGAGCGTGTGGTTGAACAAAAAACTAGTGCGCGTCTTCCGAGGCTGGGTTGTGGAAGTGGAACTTCTCCGCGCCGAGGGCGCCCATGACAATGTCGAAAATACCAAACTGACCGGCGGTGAGGGTGCCAATCATGACGCAACGCGCCATCAAACCTTGCGTGCAAAGCTTGACGATGCCCGTCTCCGCGGCGATGCGTCCGAGACGAGTCATGATGGAACCGGTACCACCAGCACCAGCCTTGTTAACCTTGGACAAGAGGGTATCGGCGGGGTGAGAGATGATGGCGGCGACAACCCCAGCGATGACGCCAGAGCTGAGAGAGACGGAGACGTTTTCAGAGCTCGTGCACTCCTTTGGCGTCTTGCCCATGGATTCGTAGATGGATTCAGCGGCGCGACCTTGGACGGCAAACTTAGCCATGGTATACGGCACTTGCTTGGCCAAAATCGGACCGAAACCAGAGTAGAAACCGGCGATGATACCTTCCTCGGACGCCATCTTCGCCATGGCGCTGAGCGTGGACGGAGCGTACGTCGGGTTGGACACCAAACGAATACGCGTCGCCTCGAGCGGACACAAAAAGCAGTCGGCGATGAATTCAGCCGCGGCAGCGGAACCGAGGTAAATGACGTTACGGTTGTTCCACGCCTCTTCGGCAGTCATGCTTTGCGCGGCTTGAATCTTGAAGAATTCAACGCCGCCAAACTTGAACCAACCTTGGATGAAGTAGCCGACAGCCGTCGGACCGAGACCAGTGAGCAAAGCGCCGGCACCCTCTTCGGCGACAACCTTACGGAAACCAGAGAGCATGCCGCCGTACTTGGCCGGATCCAATTGCATGCGCGTCTAGAAATTTCAAACAACAATCGTCAGTCTCCTTCGTTTTCTTCGCGACGACGCGCTCGTCGCAAACCTCGAGAGAAAATCGAAACCGAGCTCGCGAACACGCACCTTGACCACGTCCACCGGCGTCACCGCGCCGTGCGTGAAACCGCAACAGATACCACCCGCGAGCGCAGAACGCAAGTAATAATCGAGTCCAAACTCCCGTTGAGACGCCGCCGCGAACGCCGGGTTCGCGTTCATCGCGCCGCCGTTACGAAGCGCCCCGAGCGTCGCCGTGGGCTTGTACGCATCCGCCGGCATCGCTCGCTTGACGAAATCCATCAAAGCCATCTCGAAACCTTTCCTAGTAACTCCTACACCGCGTCACAGCGATTACGAGTCGGTCACCCGTCGTCAGTCGCGTCGTTCTCGAGCGTCACCCGGGCGACGACGAATCCACTCGGGGCGAAACGATCGATATCCAGATCGATCGAAACGATCGAAGAACCGCCGCGGTCGCGCGTCGTTCGTTCCGCGCCCCGACCGCGAACGTCGCCCTCGCCGCGAACGTCGATCGATCGACGCGCCACCTAGTCGACGCGCACGAACCTTTGAGTCGTTCACGACGCGCGCGTCCGTGGAGAAGTGCCGCCAGCGCGTCCGTTCGCGATCTTCGCAGAGGGGCGAGGGGGGGTCGTTTGACGGTTCGTGATTCGACATTGAGGTTGAATCGGAGAATCGTTAGGAGTGTTCGTATGCGTATTTAGTATGGAGAAACGTCAGAACGCGACCCCCGGTGCGCGCAGACATGCCGCCGACGGACGAGTGGACGCACGTCTTCGACCTCGACGGCACGCTCTACCCGATCGAGAACGGGTACGAAAGCGCGTGCAGACGGCGGGTGTTCGCGTACATGGCGTCCGGGGCGTGTCCGGGAATCACGGATGAAGTTGAGGCGAAGAAAATTTGGAGCGAGGCGTTTCCGGTGTATAACCAGACGTTGAGAAGCCTTCGGGCGCGTGGGTACGACGGTTTCGACGAGGAGGAGTACTGGGCGTACACGCGAGGGGACCCGCGGACGCACTTGAGGGAGGATCGAGAGACGAGGGCGATGGTGGAGGCGCTGCGTGGGCGGAAGGTGGTGTTTACGAACTGTCACGAAAAGCAAGCGAGAGAGGCGTTGGACGCGTTGGGGCTGAGCGATTGTTTCGACGGTGTTTTCGGCGCCGGGGGGATGGGTGAGGTGTGTAAACCCGAGGAGGAGGCGTTTAGACGGTTGTTTGCGGCGCACGGGATCGATGATCCGACCAAGTGCGTGTTTTACGAGGATTCGTTGAAAAACTTGCGCGCCGCGAGCTCGCTCGGCATGGTCACCGTCCTCGTCGCCGGGGAGACGCTCGAAGAGGAGCTTCGCGCCGGGAACGCAGATGTTGATTTCGTCGACGTCATCGTCCATGGAGGTCGTCTCAACGCCGCGAGCGTCGCCGCGGCGTCCCCGTTCGCGTCTCGCGCGCGCGCGCCGCTTCGCGTCCTCCTCGGCAAAGACGACGCCGACGCCGAAGAATAGGTCGTCTCGCACCCGTCGCGCGCGGTACGCGTGTGCGTCTGTACGTATTGAATCGTTGAACGTTGTTTGTCATTGTCACCGTGTATCATCAATCGCGCGACGCGTCGTCGTCGTTCGTCGCCCCTCAGCCTTCCCGCGTCGCGTTCGCCACCACCCACAGTTCGGACATTTGGCACGATTTATGTCTCTCTTATCCGAGTTTCTATCGTATACAACTTGTACTAACAATCGATATAGAAACACGCAAAGCACACCCCACAAGTCAACGCATCTCAAAGGAATATTCCATCTACACTACGTACACCCATCGCCCACCGTACACACGGGGACGAACGAACGGACGGGCCATTTCGGGCGGCACACGGCGACGACGATGCCGACGGCGACGACGATGTCGACGCGCGTCGCGTCGACGACGACGGCGAATCGCGCCAGTAAAATTTCTCGCATCCGCGGAACCGATCGGTCCGTCGCCGCGTGCGTCGCGCGACGAACGGTGACGACGCGATGCGTCGGGCATCGAAGCCTCGGAGGACGCTTCGCGACGTGGACGACGACGACGACGCGTCGGGCGACGAAGCCGACGACGACGACGCGCGCGCGGGCGGCGGACGGCGGCGGCGGCGGTTCGAACGCCGGCGACGGGTCGTCGGATGAAGAATGGGTCGAGCGAAACGCCGGACGCGGAGGACGCGGGCGACGCGCGACGGAGGACGAGGCGTCGTCGAGCGCGAGCGCGAGCGGTGCGGGGGCGTCGGCGGCGGCCGAACACGCATCGGAGAAGCTGACGACGAGTGATGAACCGTCAAAAGTGAAGGGGGTGTCGGCATCCGCCACTGGGGGCTCAGAGGACGAAGACGCGTCGGACGGGGATTTGGACGTGTCCGAGCTGAGTGAAAAGGAGGAAAAGACGACGACGAGCGAAGGGTCAACGGGTGGGAAGGATGCGTCGTCCAAGATGGAGGCGCGGGTGGAGTTGGATGCGAATATCGATCCGTTTGCGTCCGCCGGGGAGCTGTCGACGGGACGTCTGCGAACGAGGTTGGCGCGCGCGAGGGATTCGGCAGCGGTGAGCGCGGCGGTGAGCGCGGCGGCGGCGGCTGGGGAGTCTACGAGTGCCGCAGCGGCGGCAGCTGCGGCGGCGTTGGCGGGAGGAGTGATGGATGCGGTGAAGAGGTTTGACGAGTTGGAGATTGAGGTGTCGGCTCTGGACGCGTTGGAGTGTCAACTGGAGGATGCCGTTTCGAGCGAGGATTATTCAAACGCCGCGTCGTTGAAGCGCGCGATAGATGCTCTCAAAGATAGCGACTCGACTGGGAAGTGCTGCGATGACTTTATCAAGGCTATCGCAGAGGATAGGTTTGAAGATGCGGCACGGCTGCGCGACGCCGGCGTCGGCTTGTGTGGATGGTGGGCGGGCGTGGAGGATGTGGGTGACGATGAAATGTCGTCGATCGATGATTCCAGCGATGATTCAGACGATTTTGACAATATTTCGCCCGAAGAGGCGTCTTCGACGTCTTCTCCGCCCAAGAAGCACCCCATTGGAGTCATTATGCGAATTTCCAGAGAGCACGGAAGACTGGTGGGTTCTACGTTTTCGTCGAGAGATTTGGCGGATATTGTCGAGCTGAACAAGGCGTACCCCAAAGGATACGACTACGACGCCGGTCAACCCGTCATGGAAATCATATTGCAGGAGGACGCGTCTCAACAGAGCGGATATAGAAGAGATGTCGTGCGTCTCAACTACATTCCCGCGACGATTCCGCTCGATGCAAGCGAAGAGGAGATTGAAGACAACGAAGATGTTCCCGCCGTGGGCTTCTCCCCGTCGAACAAATCCAGTGTTATCGATCAACTTGAAGCTGCCGTCGACGAGATCGAAGATGAACTCCGAGGCGCCCACCGCGAAGACATTGAGAGTGTCAAGGATGAAATCAAGGCGAAGCTCGCCGGTATGCAAAACGACGTCACCAGCGAGGGGGTGAGCGCGCTCGAAGAGATTGGAGGCATGCTCGACAAGTTCAACGACCTTGCGCTCGATGACGACGACGATGAAGATGACGACGACGAAATGTTGTACGACATTAAACGTAGCCCGGCAGCTCTCAACCAGGAGAGTCTACATGCATTCATCCTCACGAGCGACAACGAAATGTTACCACTCGATGAGGACGATGAAGACCTCATCGGCGCGAGACCGTACTCTCACGCGCTCGACAAGGAGATTGAAGGTTTCCTCGCGAGTAAGTGGGAGAGCATGGTGAGCGACTCTGATGCACCGACAACCAACCATGCCTTTGGCGCGGGTTCTCACTCTGACTTGGTCAACGCCGTCAAGGAGGCTGCGCAAGAAATGTTTGCCAGCCAAGACGAGGACGATTACCTCGAAGACGGCGAAGATGACGAAGACGCAGATGAGGTGAGCGCCGAGGAACTCCTCGCGCTCCTCGGCCAGGATAGCATTCTCCACCGCCCGCTTCCAAATCGTGTGCGCTTTCAGCGCATAGACCCGTCTCTCGCGTCTGGTTCTCGTAAGGATCTCTTCGACGGTCTCTACATTGGAGCCTTTGGTCCGCATGGACCCGAAGTGCTTCGCATGGTTAGAGGTCGTTGGGGTGATGAACCCTCTGAGGAATGCGATGCCGTCACCGCGGTGAAACTCACCGGCGATGAAAATGTGCCATGCGGCGCTGCGAGCTTTAGAGCCAAGGTGAACAAGGCCAACTTGATCACCGAAGGAGGGTCGTACCCCGACGAACTCGGCGTTCTCGCTCGCTACAAAGGTGAAGGCCGCGTCGCCAAGCCTGGGTTCACCGATTCCCACTGGGTGGAGGGCGAACTTCTCGTCTTGAATGGCAAGGGTGGCTCTCTGACGGGCGGCGCCGAGTTAGGCTTTGTCTGGGCCGTTCCGGGCGAGAGACGTTTGTTAATCCTCTTCTCTTCCCTCGTCTTGCCCGAAGTTAACGTCGCACAGATTGCGCGCTAATGAATGGAGGCAAGTTGACGCGTCGAAGAGGCGACAATTCTTTTCAATTTTTTAATACGCTTGCGCAAAATTTTCCTGTGTTGTTTTTGTATGTTTGTAACAAGTATTCACTGAAACACGCTGTAAAACCTTCATCGACCTTTCGTTTTGAGTTTTCACATTACAATCCCGCGTCCACCGTGCGCGGGGTGACGCGTTCCGTCCGTTTTCTCCATCTCCTAAATTAAACTTCTTTCTCCTCTAGCGTGAAACGACGACGGTTTCGCGCGTCTACTTCGCGTTCGGGTTCGCGCTCAAGTACGCCACCGCCTCCGGAATACTTTGGATCTTATCCGCCTCAGCATCCGGAATCTCAACCGCGAATTCTTCCTCCATCGCCATGACCACTTCCACCGTGTCGAGCGAATCCAATCCGAGGTCCGCGCCGAACGCGCTCGTCGGGCTCACCTTGCTCGCGTCCACCTTGGCGAAATTCTTCACCACCGCAACCACGCGGTCCGTGACCTCATCCTTGTTCAAAAATCCCGCGCCATAGGCTCGGCAGGTAACCTACGCACGATTCGTTCGCGGTTCGTTCGCGCGCGGTTCGTCAGTCTTCCGTCTTTCGCGTTACAGTCAAATCAATCTCTCGAAAAAATCAGGGTTCTCCCTCGCGACGCGCGCGGGCTGCCTGGCTCCTACTGTGTATATATACGTACCGCAGTCGCACCGATCGCGGTCCATCCGACGCGCGTCGCGCGCGTCGTCGTCATCAATCCTCGGCGAAGCATCTTGCGTGGTCGAGCGGCGTTCTGACGCGCGTCGCCGGGCGGGGCGCGCGAGCGACGAACTTGGATTTTCGGATCGATCAGAGGTGCGTGGGTGGGTGGTTTGTATGTGTATACAGTGTGCGTCATGTAGTTTTACATTGGTGGTGTCGTCGTAGAAAATACATTTGATCGTGTTTTTGTATGTTTACTATGAAGGAAGAGGGGTACAGCGTTGACGACGACGCCGACGACGACGCGCGCGCGCGCGTCAGAGGACGACGAGGACGAGGGATCGATGCCGCGTCGAACATCCGCACGGCGGTCCCGCGCGGGCGCAGTCGTTCGGTGCCTCGCCTGCGTCGCCGCGTCGAGGACCGCGCTCGGCACCTGCGGGTGGTTATCCCCAACTTCCTCTGCATCTTCTGCGTCGTCGACGTTCGACGACGCGACGGCGAGCGGGGAGGTGTTGGTGGCGATCGGGGACGTTCATGGGGACCCCGATGCGGGGTTCCGCGCGCTCGCGCTCGCGGGCGTCGTGGATGGGAGGTCTTGGTGGCGGTCTGACGCGAGCGGTTCAAAGCCAGAGTCTGCTTCGGCGGCGCGAGCGACGCTGGTGCAAACCGGGGATCTCGTCGATCGAGGCGATCGGTCGATCGAGGCGGTGGACGAGTTTGAGAGGCTGAAGAGTGAAGCGGCGGCGGTCGGGGATGAGGTGGTTACGCTACTGGGGAACCACGAGCTGATGACGCTGCAGCACGACTTGCGGTTCGTGTCGCGAGACGAGCTCGCGGCGTTGGGTAAACAGAGCTTGGATGAGAGTCGGGTGGCGGATGCGTCGGACGATTCCCTTGGTTTAGGATTGCGGGCATACTTTTACGCCGGCCAGTTGGCGTGGAAGAAGACTTTCGGTGCCGGGCAACGGCGCGGTGTGGCACTTCGCGAAAAGCCGTTTGCGGCGGTGCGAGGCAAAGGAAAGTGCGCGACGGTGTTCGCGCACGCTGGATTGCTCCCCGGGCACTTGTTCGGCAAAGATACGGTGGATGTGTTGAATGAGAAAGGACGCCAGCTCTTACGCGACGACGTCGTGGAACGCGGCGACGATTTGCTTCACAATGAGGGGCCGGTGTGGACGAGAGTCTTGTCCATGGGTAGCGAAGAGGAGGCGTGTCAAGCCGCAGAAGAGGTGATCGAGCGACTCGGCGTGCAAAGGATCGTCATCGGTCACACCGTCACGAAGAGTGGTTCAATCGAGACTCGTTGCGATGGACTAATCCACATGATTGACGTGGGCATGTCTGCGCTGTATGGTGGCGAACCGAGCGCTTGGATGTGCACAGAGGCGGAAGGTCCGGTTGCGATTTCTAGCGATGGTCGCAGGACTGTGCTCGAATAATTTTGCGGCAATATTCATCGTTTCATTAAACTAGGTGCTCTAGCTAGCGTTGTATCTAATTCTAGAAGATTTGTATGATTTGTCTCACTCAAGGCGCTTCTTCAATCGAGCCGCGCGCCACGACTACGTTTTTTCGTAAATCAAAGATGCGTTTCAAATTTTGGAGAGTGTGTCGAGGTCCGACCGAGTTCTCACCGTGCGCGTTGAGTAACTGCGCGAGATTCTTGTTGAGCAGAAAGACTCCGTACGTATAGCGCGCTCGATCACCCTCTCTCAGATTATCCATGAAGAGGGGAAATTCTATTCTCGCCAATCTTGTCGCTCTGCGATCGCTTCTCTCCGACGCTCGCCCTGGTTTCACCGGAATTTGCTGAAAATCACAGATATAAGATCGACTCAAGCTAGGACATACTGGGTATCGAAGCCTGACATCGAGAATCGCGGCGAGCTGCACGCATATCTGGGCGACATGCCCGTAGGCAGCAGCGTCATTCTCCAAGTCTTCAGTGCGCATCGACTTGAGCTCGGTCGGTCCCGGCCCGAGGTCGAGCGCGAGCTCACCGATTTGTAGCTTTTGGTTGCTCTGCGATCCATTTCCGACGCCGTCGACGCTCGAGATTGGGAAAATCTTTGCGAGGTCACCCACAAGACGCCAACGTCGAGCCACCAAGGCGCGCTGTTTTTGGTACAACCTTCCCATTCCATCTGGTCCGTCGAGCTGACGCTCAGACTCCTCAAGCTGCGTGATAGCTTGGTCTAATTTTTCCCCAGCTTGTCTGAGACCTCTCACGCGACGCGCAATGTCAGCCTTCATGAGAGAGTAACTCTCGCGTTCCTCAGCCAGCTCGCTCGTGAGCATGGTCATCTGCTCATCAAGCGTGAGTCCGTCCACTTTGACCTGTTCTTCCCGAGCATCGATCGCGCCTTGCGCCGTTGTTCTATTTCCCCATATCGTGTCCACCCCCTTGAGACTTTTGAGCTGCATTTCGAGACGAAGCGCGAGTTCGTCTCTGAGTTCTCGAACGTCTCTGTGACGAGCGTTCGCCTCAATCAACGCCTCGACTCTCGACACCGCGGGTTTCAGCTCTAACCGCTTCACGTCCACGTGCTTCTCCGCTATAGACCACTGCTGCGATGCCGTCATCGACACGCCTGAAATCGGACTCACGCTCGCGCTCTCTCGACGAGACGCGAGCTTCACAGACCCGTCCTCGTCGTCCATCACAACGCGGTCAATCACCATTTTGGACACCGAGTTCAGCTCCACCTTCTCGCGCGCGTTGCTCTCCAAAACCTCATCTATGAACCCCTGTATTTCCCGCCCTTGCATATCCGTCGACACGGGCTCGGGGGCGTACACGCCATCCTCCAACCACACAAAGATGCAATTCGATGGAAGGGCGACGCCACTCGGAATGGAATCACCAAGACGCACCATTCGATTCAAATCCACCACGGCGCGACAAATGAGCTCATCCGACGCGTTGCTCCCATCTGCCATCATGGTCCTCGTCCCGATACCTTCCCCGCGTTTCCATCGTGTCCCACCCACCGCGCGTCCTCCTTCATCAAAACCACCGACGACGTCGGCGGCGCTTTGCGTTCCGTACACGCACAACTCCAACTTAAACGTCCGATCCACCTCCACCGCCGGTCCATCTCTCCACGTCATCCTCGACGCCCCGCGTCCACTCAACGCCCGCACGAGCGCCCCTCCGTCGTCGTCATCCTCGTCGCCCCCGTCGTTCGGGCGCCGCGCGCCGTCGCGACCGCGATCGAACCAACGCCAATCCGGATTCAACGCGCGTCCGTCTCGAACCGTCTCGCTCTGAAACACCCTCGTCGACCCATCGTCATCCACGCACACCTCCCCGTACGGCGTCGGCGCATACACCGCCCCGCGCGTTCGCGCCGATCGGAGCGTGTAATACGTCCCGTACGACGTCGTCGCGGCGTCCGCGTCGGCGACATTCGTCGATCCGTGCATTGAATTCTGTTGTCGTCCACGCGTCATCATCGTCGTCGTCGTCGTCGATTTCGGACGAAGATTCCGACACGAAACCCCGCGAACGTGTCTCGCCGATATCGGCGGGCGGTACCGCCGTCGTTCGTCGTCGTCGCGCGTCGTCGTCATCGTTCGTCCATCGTGAATGAAATGATGAATGAAATCAACGCCGCGCGCGAAGTAATGAAGCGTCGGCGTCACAACGCGCGCGCGCCTCGTGAACGACGGACATGTCCCGACCGACGACGCCGAACGCGTCGGAAACGCGCGCGATCATCGATCTTCTCGCGCGATCGCGTCAACTCAAGCTCACGAAACGCGCGGGGTGGGTGCAACGCGACGTGAAACGTCCAGAGTCTGTCGCCGAGCACTCGTTTCGGGTGGCGCTCATGGCGCTTCTGGCGGCGCCGCAGTCGGACGAACGCGTCGATGCGGACCGGTGCGTGCGCATGGCGCTCGTGCATGATCTCGCGGAGTGCGTCGTGGGGGATATCACCCCCAACGATGGGGTTTCGGACGAGGATAAGCACGCGATGGAGGCGAAAGCGATGGGGGAGTTGTGCGCGTTGGCGGGCGACAAAGCGGGCGCGGACGTGGAGGCTTTGTGGAGAGAGTACGAAGCGGGTGAGACGGCAGAGGCGAGGTTGGTGAAGGATATGGATAAGTTGGAGATGATTCTTCAGGCGCAAGAGTACGAGAGCGAGGGGGATGCGGGGGTAAATGGGAATTTGGAGGAGTTTTTTGCGAGCACGCGCGGGAGGTTTAAGACGGCGACGGGCGAGCGATGGAGCGCGGAAATCGAAGCGAGAAGACCATCGACGACGACGAAGACGACGAGCGATTGATTGCCGCGGCGGAATGATGATGATAGTTTTATGATATATCGATACAAACAAAAGCCTACATATTGTATTCATCACGCGAGGTGAATTTTGCTCCACGCGCCCCCTCGCCAAATTCTAGCGTAGACGACGCCTTGGAAGAATCGATACGTGACGTACAACGCCCAAACCGTAGTGAGATTCGAGTTGAACACGGTCACTGCGAGCCAAGCAGAGGGTAAAAATAACGCCCATTGGCTGAGGATGCTCACGAGGGCGACGCGTTTGGCGTCACCGACTCCCAAGAGGGCGTTTTGCATGGTGAGGCTGACGGCGTCGCCGCAAACCGTCAAACCCGTCATTCGTAACGGCGTCACAGCCACTTCAACGGCGGACGGATCGGTTAAGAACACGGATAGCACCACGCGCGGCGATAGGGCGAGAACAACTCCCAGGGCTGACATCAACACGGCGGTAATCTTGGCCACATCCCACGGCCACTGTCGCGCGTCCTCGATGTCGCCTCGTCCGAGCGCTCTTCCGCTGAGCGCCCCGGCGGCGAGACCCATGCCCATGCACGGTAAAATCAAAAACAGCATGAGATTGATGAGCACATTCACCGCCGCCACCTCTGTTGTGCCAAGCTTACCCACGATGGAGTACAGCGCCATCATTCCCGACGCATACAGGAGATTGGTCACAGACGTCGGGAGCGCCTGCGTGGCTAAAACCTTGAGATCCGTCAGCGTCGGTCTCGCTTGTAAAAATCCCAAAGTCGACGCTCGTTTCACCCCTTGATAGGCGTACATGGCGGTGCCGCACCAAATGCTAAAACTCGTCCCTAGTCCGGCGCCTAGCGCACCGAGCGGCGGGATCCCGAGCGCGGGCACGCCGAAAAATGTTAAAATCAGCGACAACGAAAAGTTGATCGTATGCATGACGATGAGCGTATTCATGTACACTTGCGGCTGTTGAATCGCATTCCAAAACCCGCGAAACGCGAAATTCATCCCCACCGCGGGCACGGCGAGCACGCGCGCCCTCAAATACGGCACCGCCTCCGCGATGACGCTCGCATCGCTCGTGTATAACGGCACCAAGACATCGGCGTATCGAAAAGCTAAAATCGCCAGCGGGAGCCCCATGACGCACACCAAAATCAACGCGGCGTTGAGCGGACTCGCCACCTCCTTCATCCGTCCCTCACCCATTCTTCTCGCCGCCATGGCTTGCACGCCGCTCGCGACGCCTTGTAACGCCGCCTGACACTGAAAATTCATCGTGCTTCCCAATCCGACGGCGGCGACGCTCGCGGTGCCCAGACGTCCGACCATGGCGGCGTCCGCCAGGTTTAACACGTTTTGCGAAGCCATACCGCCCATGACGGGAAGCGCCTGGTTTAACACTTTATCCACGCGATCCGAAGGAACACCGACGAGGTTAGAGATGACTTTCATCCGACGCTCGACGATGCCGTCGTTCACGACGACGACGGCCGGGATGGGCGTCGTCGGGGCTTCTTCGCTCGACGCCAGCGGAGCGAACGCCGAAGCCGAAGCCGAAGCCGAAGTCGACGCTCCCGCGGACTCGTCCGTTCGCCGGTTCTCCCCTCCGTCACCGCCCCCGTCGCGTTCCGGCGTCACCGTCACCGTCGACGATCGCGCGCGCACGCCGTCGCGGGCGTTCGAACGACGAGTCGCGGATGCGGATTCGAAACGACGCGTCAACGCGGACGCGTCACGCGTGGTGCCTCGCTGTCGACGCGCATTCGCGCGCGCATTCGTCGACGCGCGATGACGCGCAGACGTGTTGGAGGTGGTGGAGGTGGCGACGACGACGACGACGGGCGTTTGCGGTGGCATCGTGCGCGTTCGTGCGTGCGCGCGTCGGCGTCTGGTGAGGAAGGAAAGTTGAGAGGGTTTACAGAGTCGCGTCGAAGCGCAAAGGTTGTTGACTGGTTTAATAACATTCTGTGCTAATAATCTATCGATCCGTCTAGAAGCTTGAGTCAGGCGCGCACGCGGTCGTCGTGGAAATCAACGTCGGTGCGTCGACGTCGGTTGGCGTTTCGGATCGGCCGTGCGCGACCGTTGGGAGGCGTCGATGCGAGCGCGACGGCGTCGGACGGGATCGCGTCCTCTAAACCGGCTAGTCTGTAATTCTGGTGATGACGGCGAGTGGAACCGCCCACGGCGGCGGTGAGGTCCTTTGCTAGCTTTGAAGAGTTGATTCTCGCTTGACGCCGGCGGTGGTGTTCGACGCTCGCGATGGCGTTGGAGTCCAAGAGATGGTTTTCGTATTGGTCAAAGAGCGCTTCAAAGGACAAGACGCTCGAGGCGCACGCTTCGCGGAGGTGACCGATTTGAGAGTCGACGCCGCAGGTGCGATGGGCGTTCCAGGCTCGGGAAACCTCAGGTGGGGTTAACGCGAGGGTGATCTCGGCGACGGGGACGGCAACGCCGCCGTGAGTGTCGGTATTGGTGACGACGACGTCCAGTCTTCTGTCCAGAGACGACAAGAGGTCAAGCAAGGTAAACTTGGCGTCACCAAGCATGCGCCCTTTGACGCTGTCGAGATCGTTCCTCTCCTCGAGTGCGCGTTTGACGTCGCTATCCTTCACCGCGGCGACCTGCGTCGACGACGGGAGTTCAGAAAGAACCAAATGAAACTTAGTCGACGACGCTTCGGTTCCATTCGGTACAGTCCATTTGGGAGCGCAAATCAAGCTTCTCGCCAACGCAACCTCTCGGAACTCCTCCTTACCCCACAGCGGTAAGAGATTTCCGTCTCGCTCACAACACGGCTCGCACGCGCGTCGTCCGAGACCGATCCATTTCGACGACTCGGTCACCGCTCGGCCACCGTCTGTTACTCGACCGCGTCCGTCCCCCTCACCACCAACACCACCGCGTCCGTCCCCCTCACCACCACCGCTCTGTCCCGCGTGTCTACAATATAAAGCGACCGCGAACCGCTCCTTCTCACCCTTCCTAAGCTCACTCGCCCGCGAATCCAACGCCTTCAGCCTCGCCTCGCCCGTCTCTCGCTCAAACGCGCGTCTCGCGTCTCTCTCCTCTTCTCGCATCACCCGCGCGCTTCGCAGTCTACACGCCGCTATCTCCACCGCGCCGCTATCGTAAGCATCCAGCGTCGACGTCGCGACGCTCTCGACGCGATCCACGACGCCCTCGCGTCGTCCACGCGACGACGAACTCGTCGTCCTTCTGGCAGCCCGGCGTCTCTCCTCGAGCGCCAAATACGCATCCAACGTCGCGAGCGCCGGGTCTTCGTCCTCGTTCACCGTCTCCGCCGATGGTTTCTCTTCTTCTTCCATAGTTTCGCGCGCGGGCACGCACGGGAGCGCCGAGACGAGCGCGCCCATGCGCGTCGAGCGTCGAAACGACGAAGACGAGTGGAAAAACGGTTCGCGAGGTGAGGACTGACGACGCGACCACCCCTCACACGTCGCCGCGTCGACGACGCGTCGCGGCAATCTTCGCGGATTCATAGAGTACGTTTTCCATCGTCGGTTTCTTCGTGAATAACGGGTCGCGACGCGTCGCCGACGACGGATGTTCGCTCGAGAGGATGGACGGTTCGTTGCGGAAGCACCACCGGCGGATTACGACGAAGACGGTGACGAAGAAGCGACGACGACGTCGGGGACGTTCGATCCGACGCCGTACGTCGATGGTGATGTAGATGAACTCGTTTCGCGCGAGACGCGCGCGGGTGGGACGACGTTAGAGCGTCGCGTGGTGCGAAGAGTCGATGGTGGTCACGGAGGCGGAAGCGCTGCCGACGTGCCGTACGTCTTGGTGCTTCGCGTCACGTCGGGGCAAGCGAACGACGACGAAGCTCGACGAGGGTTGGTGATGCACATGCACTCCACTGGGTCGAGCAAAGAGGCGGTGATCGAGCGGTTGTGCGAGTGGGCGAGGGCGGGGTACGACGCCGCGTCGTTTGACGCGCCCGGACACGGCGAGCGGGCGGCCAAAGGCGACGAAGATTCGTACGGTTCGGTGCTCAGGGAAGCGTACAGAGCGGCGATGGAGGATGAGAATCGTGGGGTGAAGTCGAATAGAGACGCGTACGGCAGACGACCTTTTGTCGTCGACGGTGGATTGGATTGTTTACGCATTGCGCGAGCGGCTTCGATGCGCGTCCAATGCGGTCGGGTGTTTCTCACCGGTGAGAGTTTGGGCGGCATGTACGCCGTGAGCGCCGCGTCTTCGTGGTGTCCGGGGTGGGGGATCACGGTATGCGCGTGTGCGCCGATGATTGGATTCTCAAGTTTTGATTACGGGGTTAAAAATGGGCAATGGTTCGCGCGAGCGATGTCGTTGCCAAGGAGCCTGTGGATGGAGGTGTCCAACAACGGTCGCGACGTCCCGGCGCTCGTGGACGTTGAGAACTTTTATGACAAAGTTTGCGATGGATTGTGTGGTGGCGCGAGAGACGGTGATCAGGCGTTGGAACGCATCAGAAGGAACGCGATTCATTTTTGCGCGGTCAACGGCGCGGACGACGCGCGCAATCCAATGCGCGGCATCGAGGATGCCTTCGCTCGTCAGAAACCTCTGGATCCGTACATTGTGCACCCACAGGTGACGATACTGGCTCAGAGAGGAATTGGTCATAAGGTAACGGACGAGATGCGTCGCGTGGTGGCGGACTTTTTCAATCGCGTGAGATTGAACGACTCGTTGCCAGAGAATCGGGAATTCGACGACGCAATGTGGGAGGTGACGGCGAACGTTCCAGCGACGAAGCAAACGATGCCGCCGCGCGTGAAGCTAGAGAAGTGGGTCTCTAAAGGGATTGACTTTGCATCCTACTTGGATGACGATGCGAAACGCTTCTTGTCGGCACCTCCTCTGAGTGGTGGTTTGATGACGGATGGCGTCAAGGCGGTTGACGAAGCGCTCGCCGCGGCGCGAAAGCGCGCGGCGGTCCCGTACGTTTCACCCTTGGTTGAGGAACGTAGAAGAAAAGAAGCGGAGAAAGCCAAAGCAAAACTCGCGTTCGAGAGAGCACAGAAAGAGTACTTGGAGCGCGTGGAACTCGAGAAGAAACAACGCATCGAAGAGGAGAGGCGCAAACGCGAAGAGATCGAGGAAGAGATGAAGAGACTTGCAGTCGCCGAAGTGGAACGTCGCCGAGTCGAGGCTGAAGAGCGACGCTTGGCTGAAGAAAAGGTAGAGCGAGAGCGACAAGAGCGCGAGGAACTGGCTCGAAAGCGTACCGAAGAAGAGGAGATCAGGCGAGCTCAAGAAGAGGAGGAACGCAAGCGCAGAGAGGAGGAAGAGCGCCGCCACGCAGAGGGCTTGTCGCGCGTGCGCACGCTTTTGGCTGCAAAGAAAGAGAAGCAGCAGTCGATGAGGATGAATTCGACGAGTCGGGTCGTGGATAAGCTGGTAACGCGTTCGATGTCTATCACTGAGAGGTTGAAGAAAGTCACCTCGAAGATTGAACAACGAAGAGCGGGCGACAGTCCTTGATGGAGATGTAAATTTATTAGAATGATCGGAGAAATATTGTTTTTCGAGTCACAATGTGTAATAGTACTGCAGAGCTAATTCCGACACTATCCAATTCTTTTGGTGCGGTAGAATTTAAGCGACAACACCCATCTTGGCGAGAAGCTTCTTCGATTCCGCGACGTAGTTGACCGGTCTGCACTTGACGGCGGTCATGCGGCGCTTCGATTCGCCGTTGTACTCCTCAGTGGCCACCTTGACGAAGAAAGACCAGTGCTTGCACGTCATGCTCGCAACGACGTTTTCGTACTCCTTGTAGTCGCTCTCTTTCAAGTCGTGGAGCTTGTCCGCCGTCATGCCGAACATGGATTCGGTTTCGTCGTTGAAGGCGTTCATCCAGGCAGAGCCAGAGCCATCCATTGCCTTGAAGCGCATGATGTAGCGACGCTGGCAACTGTCGTATGTCTCGCCGTTGGCCTCGCAATACCACTTACCATCCGTTTCAACCACCTTCTTATTGTTGCCTTCTTCTGGAGCCGAAGCATAGTACATCGTTTGGTCAGACTTGCACATGACGGTGTGCGCCGTGACCCAAGCAAAGGTTGGCTTGTCCGTCGCCGGTGCAATCTCTTCCGGTTGCAACTCAGCCAAAGTGCCGGCTTGAATATCGCCCTTCTTGGCACTTTGACTTGCCGCGAGACCTTCACCCGCAGACTTGGTCTCAGCGGCAGAACCGCCTTCAGACCACCACTTCTTAAGCTCTTGGACCCGTTCGACATTCTCCGGCTCGATTCGAATATCGGAGCGAGAAACCGTACCGATGGACACTCCTTCGTAGTCAGAGACGCGAACGGAGCGAATAGCCACAACCGGGTTTGTCATCGAGGCGAGCTCTTCGCCTTGCTCTGTCGCGAGCGTGTTCCAGAGCGTCAATCTGACAGTCTTGGCGGATTCATCAACGAGAGTGAGTTCTCTCTTGCTGAGCTCGGTGTTGTCACTCTTGCGGCGAATGGTGGAGACTTCACCAACCTCCTTTACGATGGCGACGACGTCAACGTTGGCTCTAGTGCCAATCTTGCTCGCGAGACGGTCGATACCAACAAAGGCGTAGGCGCGTTGCATCTTTTGCGCGCTCGATTGGTCGACATCGTTGCAGAGCTCAATCTCCGCCTTGCCGTCGAGGTACATTTCGTAATCATTGTTTGAAGTCGAGTATTGCTTGTTCGCCGGCTTCAAAGAACCCTTGGAAACGTAGAAAACCTTGCCAACTTCGAGAACGGAGTCGTACTTGTCGATGGCTTCCTTCCAGAGCGTCGCCCCGATGGCGGTTCCCTCTTCGTCGACGAAATCCACAGAGCAAACCTTACCCGGACCACGCGCGCTTCGGTATTCGCGCACTTGGCCCTTGTTGGTAAGCTTCACCTTAACGGTCCACGGCGTGCGGTACGGGTTGAGCGCCGCGAGCGGAATCGCGTTACGATCAGCACTCGCCGGAGTCTTCGGCTCCGTCTTACCCCCTTTTGCCGCCGGCGTCTTAGCCTCGAACACCTCGCTCACCTCGGCGTCCACGACTTCAAATCCGTTGATTACGGCAAACGGCTCGCGTTCGCCCGATTTGGTCTCGTACTGCACATCCGTCAGCTTGAGCACCGATCGGTCCTTCACCGTATTCAAAGAATCCTTGCACGTCGTCGAAAACTTGGCGCCAATCTTATTCTCGCCGTCATTCAAAGTCGCGCTGCGCAAAACGAAACAAACAAAATCAAAAAAACGACACGCGTCAGTCGGTTTGATAGTCTTTTCACTCGTCACCCGATACCCGCGCATCGTCTCCACCGTGCGCTGCCTTGAAGCGCGTTCTTCGTGCCACCCATATCACCCATTCGTGCACGACGCGCCCGTCCGCGTTCGATTCATCCGCGATTCGTCCGTCAACCATCCACGCATCCAAACCAAAAAAATTTCAAAATTCAACGACAGCCAGCGCGCGCAGTCCAGCCAACCAATCAAACGAACGCACCTGTACGACTCATCCGCCGATTTAAAATCGAGCACCTAGAGAAGGGAAAAGTTTTTCTTCGTCAGTCGCGTCGTTCCATCGCATCTCCGCCTCGTCGCGTCCGTCACGCAGCCATCCATCCATCCGTCTCCACGGTGGTCGTTTTCAAACGCGATTCCCACTTCGAACGACCATCCGTCCAACTAACGCCGCGAATCGATCCGTTTCGTTCGTTCGCCGACGCACCTGGACGCGAACATCGCCGCGAACATTTTCATCGCGAATCTTCGCGACGCCTCCGGGGGTCGGGCTCGCGGACATGACGAGCGTCGGCGCGAGGTTGTGACGACCGAGCGACCGAGGCGCGCGTCTCTCTTCTCTGCGTGGCGTTCGATTTCGTTTTTTTGACGGTTCGTGACTCGCCATAGACGGGCACTCAAAGTCAAAGTACGGATACATCCTCTTAAAATATTTACAATAGGTAAAACAGTTGGACGCGCGCGCGTCAAATGCCGACGACGTCGTCGACGCGCGCCGCGACGCGCGCGACCGTCGACGTCCGCGGACGTCGACGGAGCGCGCGTAAAGAATTACGCGCGCTCCGTTCGCGAGACACCGCGCGACGGGACGGTGTGAGGAGCGCGGTGGAAGACGTTGAAGGGAACGATGTCGAACCGACGACGACGACGACACCGGTAGGACCGCAACGCCGACGGAAGAAGAATGCGGCTCGAGCGCCGACGGGGGATGATTACGCGATGATTCGCGCGGCGCGAGCGTGGTTTTTGTCTTCGTCCGAGGTGTCGCCGGTGGAGGTTGCGTTCGTGCGCGCGCCGTCGAAGAAGGCTGACGACGAGGATGCGCGGAAGGTGGTAGCCGTCGCCGCGAGACGAGGAGGACACTCGGCGACTCGGAATCTCATCGTCGGCGTGCGGGAGATGGAACGCGAACGCGTCGAGCGCTTTGGAGGGAGGAATTTCGCCGACGCGTGGCTTCGCGGGAGGATATTCGCGTCTGGGACGACGGAGGAATTTTCGGCGCTCGACAGAGCGACGGTTAAGGTGGCGGCGACGTCGCACACGCGCGTGGACGATTTTGTCGAAGAGCGGCGAGGCGAGTCCTCAGATGCGACGGAGACGGTTGATGGTTTGGAGCTCGTGGATGTCACGCCGCACGCGATGCGGGCGATGGAGCGGGGTGAGGTCGAGTCTCGTGCGTTGTGCGAGCGAGCGCTGCCGCCGACGAGCGACATGCGAGACGCGCGAGACTTTTTCGACGCCGCGGCACGAGCGCTCGAGCGAACGGAGACCACATCGTCGTCGAGACGGAGGAAACACCGGGAGGTTTTCGCAGCGCTCTATTCCGAGTCTCGGGGCGTGTACGCCGTCGCGGCAAACACTAACGGCGATAACAAGGCGCTGCATGCCGAATGCAACCTCCTCGCGCGCGCCGTTCGATCGACCGATGACGACGACGGCGATCCCGACCGAGTCGTCATCGAGCCGAAGTCAACCCTTCTCGTCAGTTTGCAGTGCTGTAGGATGTGCGCCGCGCTCGTGGATGAGTTTAGAGACGTCATCGACTCCGCCGTGTACCTCAAAGAGGACGACGGTCCGCTCGCTCGCGGCACCGCGTTACAAATCCCACAGCTTCGCGAATCGCGATACGTCGCGTGACAACACTTGACGTGTCATTCATCATTTATTTAGCGAGTTATACCATCGAAACGTGCGTAGTCGCGTCCAATTCGATTGCATTAGGAGAAACCTTACCATGCGTTCAATACTGAAACCCCTGCTCCTCACAGTGAGCCGCCATGGTCCACGCCCTCGGCTCCGTCGCCCGGCGACTCCGCCGCGTCGTCCCCTTACCCAACCTCCGTCTCCGTCTCCAACCCCCGCGAGGTCCCGACGCCGCCTCCGCGCACGCTAACGGCGTCGATGAGGTTGTTTTCGTCACCACCCCAGACGTCACAAAGCTCGAGGTTCGAGCCTACCTCGAGCGCGCCCTCGGCGTCGGCGTCGCGGACGTCCGGACCGCCAACTACGAAGGGAAGAAGAAACGCGATCGCGGCGGGTTTCACAAGCGCGCGGATTATAAAAAAGTGTACGTGACGCTGCAGGAGCGGTGGTTTCCACCCGAGGGGTTCGTCGTGAAGGAAGGCAACGCGGCAGCGACGAGCGGAGCGACGCCGACGAATCCGATGAACGACAATGGGCAGTCGTGAGCGCAGTCGTCAGTGATGGCAAAAAAAGAGAGAGATTTTAGTAGAAGAAGAGTTAGCGCGGAGCCGGTGGGGTCGTCGGGCGTCAACGAACGAACGTCGCGACGCATTGTAATTTAGCATCTAAACCCTAGAACATATTTAGTATAACGTTCACCCTATCAAATCAATATCGAATTGCAAATGGAATCGACCGTTCGTCCGATTCGCACAACCGCACTAGGCGACGCACCGCGATGCGGTGGTGGCAACGCATCACCGCCCTCACCCGCGGTCGATCCCCGGCGACATCATCCAACGCGTCGTCCAACCCCTCGCGTCTACCCGAAGACATTCGCGTCGCCGTCGCGCGCGCATTGCAGCAACATTCGTCAGCATCACCCACAGATACAATAGATGGGCTTCATGACGCTACAGTATTTATTTGGACTCTCGACGATGCATTCGTTTTGGCCGCGGATGAATCCTCCGCGACGCTCGAAGCCGACGCGCACGCCGAACGCGGGGAGTGTGCGTACGCCGGTGGGTTTTACGCCCTCGCGTTGAGATCTCTGGCGAGTCGGGAAGAGGCGGAGGCGGTTCCGGGGGAGCGACGGCGAAGGAGAATCGCGTTGCGGTTGCGACTGGCGGACGCTGCGCACGGAGCAAAGGCGTGGAGAGAGAGCGCGGGGGCGTACGCGGCGGCGATGCGGGAGGTTGGGTTGATTGCGAAGAAAAAGAAGAGAGTGAGAGTGGATGACGACGATGAGGACTCGGAGGTGTCGGATTCGGAGGATGAGGAGAGACGACGGGAGAGCGCCCGACCGCCGCCCGACGCGGCCGAAACGCCGGAAACGTACGAAGACGGAGGAGACGAAGAGCGAGCGACGGACGACATGGCGACGACGATTGCAGAGTTTATAAAGCGGTGCAATGATCCGAAGAGCAAGGCTTCGGTGAAGGGGTTGATCAATGCTGAGACGTTGTATAAGATGGGAGATGCGTGTCACCGGGCGGGGAGGTACAAGCGTTCGGTTTTGGCGTACATCGCCGCGATGCAGTTGGAACCAGACGGACCGAAGAGAAAGAGCGTGACGCAGGTGCACCTGGCGTGCGGTGAGATGTTTTTAGATTTGAAAATGCCTCAGCGCGCGTTGGAGTATTTTAGATTGGTTTTACACAAACCCTTGGAGGTTTCGATGAGCATCGGCGACGCGTTGATGGAAATTTCCGAGTGTTACGCGTTGATGGACATGGATGACGAAGCCAAGCGATGCATCAAACAAATACGTCTAGGCAATGAAAACGCACCGATTCGCACGAAAAACGTCGTGAAATTAGCGTGGAGGACGTTCGAGGAGGACAAGGATGGTGAAAAGGCTTTGAATACGCTCGAGGAGGCAAACGAGCTCAACGAAACGTCAGAGGGATTGTACACGCTCGGTCGAGTGCACATGCGACTTCGACAATTCGACGAGGCGGATGAGTGCTTTTTAAGAGCCTGCGAGATGGATCCAACCTCACCAAAAATTTGGCTCGAGATCGGGGTGTTGTATTTGAAGGGGCATCGCGTACCAGAAATCGCGCTCAAGGCGTTTACGCGCGCCAAGGAGCTCGCAAAGGTTTTGCAACTCAAAGAGGACGCGTTGCGCGCCGATCGAGGGTACGGTTTCGCGTCTGAAGGTAAAGCGACGTGTAACCCAGAGGAAGTGACCGTCGTTCGGGAAGAGGCGACGCTTGGACGTGGCGATACGTACAGCGATCTCGGCGCTCCGAGCAAGGCGTTGAGAGAATACGACGAGTTGCCGGAATCCAGCCGCGTTGCCATTCGTAAATTGCGAATCACGACGTGGGCTGTCATTTTGGTGCAACGCGCATATCGAAAACACGTCGAGAGAAAGATGGACGAAGCGATTCGTGGGCAAAGACGACCCGTTGTGCGATCACCGCTACAGTTTGTCGCTTCTGATGAACCCAAGCCGCAGATGGACAAGCTCAATTTTACCGCAAAGGATGGTAAAAAGAAGGAAGCCAAGGCGGCGAGAAAGTACGGCTTGCGCGGAAAGACGAAGGAGGAGTTTTCAGAACGTCCGGTGATGGATTTGCTCAAGGATTTCACGATTAAAGGAACGCACATGAAGCCTGAGATTCGCGAATCGCTCGCGAATCGCGCGAAAGGCGGTGATTTCTTTGGACAATCGCAGAAAAAGGAAAAGCGTTCAACTGCGTTTCCAACGGCGAAGAGTCTCATGCGGTAGCCGGCGTCGTCGGCAGGCATTCATTGTAATTACTAAGTTGTATCATCAATACCGCTGCTACATAGACTAAATCACCTAGCTAGAGTTGAGCTCGACAATTAGATACAGAAATCCGTCGACGCCGCGCAACGCTTCGTACGCCCGTTCTAAATGAAACGACACGTCCAACTCAATCCCCTGTGACACGATGCTCTTCACCGCACCGACATCGACGCCAAACGACGTCAAAGTCTCCCCGATTGTCGTCTCTACGTCCTCCACGCTCGCAGGAGCGCTCAAATACGTCGCATTCGCGAAATTACTATCGCTCGCGACGACGTACAATCGAACCGGCGCCACGGCTCGTTTCCGGCTCCCCATCCTCAACTCTTCGTTCGATATCGCCTCGGCGAGTCTGATCGCCCCGGCGTCCCCCGTCACCGCCGCATCATACAGCGCATCCATCGACTCGTTGGACATGCTCATGACTTTCGCGGCGGATGCGAACGCAGCGTACGTCGCTTCTTTCAGCGAATTGAAAAAATTCGCGCGACACTCGCGCGCGACGCCGTTCCAACCGCCGTCACCATCACCGCTCGAGTCTGCACCCTGCCGACGACGACGTCCCACCTCGACGTAGATCTCCAACGCATAGTCAACACCGGCTTTAAATCCATCGCTCAACGTCCCGCAATTCGTCGTCGACGCGATGACTCGACCGGTTTTACAATGTCTAAAAACCAATCCGTCGAAATCGTCATCTTTGTCTTCGTCATCGCCGGGTAATCCCAACAACGTCGTCGCTCTCGATCGCGCGCGATCGTGTGAAAGAAACCCACCGAGCGATGCGCACCGAGGCGCCCGAACCGTCATCGACGTCGTCGGCGCATCGTCGGCGTCGTCGTCGCGTTTTATGATCAGTCTCAACGCCACCTGGTTCGTGTGTTCGTCGTGGATGCGTTGCGCGCGTCAGTTTTCATTCATCGATTTCGAGTTCGAGCGCGAGCGCGCGGTTAAGTCGATTCGTACCTTGCTCGCGAGAACGTCGACGCGGTCTTCGATGGATGCCGTCGGCATCGTATCGTTGCGGTACGCGCGTTGAAGAGTGAAGAGCGAAATACAGTTGAAGAGAATACCGCACTGCGCGACGACGTTTCTTTCGCACGAGTTCGCGCCGACGGACGCACGAACTCGACCGAAACGACACGAACCGGGGGAGGGATTCGCGATGCGGGGCTTGCGGAGGACGTCGCCGTCTATGGTGACGACGTCGTCGACGACTGGTGCGACGAGTGGGAAGGGTGAAGCGCAGACGGTTCGGTTTACACTTTTTGAATGCGAACGCACACCGATGACGACGCGGACGGAACGCGATCGGACGACGACGACGACGACGATTGAGAGCGATTACGTCGCGTACGTCGGTGGGTCGGTGTGGGCGATGGATTGGTTGGAGCGTGGGAACGGTGGGAAGGATGAGGAGACGCCGCGCGCCGGCGCGAGCGAGTTGTTTCTCGCGCTCGAGGCGCGAACGGCGGCGCATCACGCGCACGTGATGCGAGACTTGGGGACTTGTGGCGGTGCGGGGACGATTCAGGTGTGGAAGGTGGACGCGAGCGGGGACACGGCGCCGAAGGTGCACGCGCTGTTGAAACACGAGGGCGGGTGCGCGTACGACGCCAAGTGGGCAAAGGGATCGACGCGAGACGCAGAGTATGAGAAATACCTCGAAAGGTTGGATGCGGTCGGGATTTTGGCGGTGGCGCTCGGGAACGGTCGGGTCGAGGTGTGGGCGGTACCGAATTCGGCGAATTCTTCCGTGGCGATCGACCCAAAGGCGCTGTTCTCAGGCTTGGCGCCAAAGAGACTCGGAGCACCACTGTGCCTGGATTGGAATCCCGTGAAGCGCGGTAAATTAGCCGCTGGGTTTAGCTCTGGAGAAGTCGTCGTGTGGAATTTCGAAATATCTGGCGAGTTGAACGCCGGGGTGAAGACTGAGGTGGTTCCGTGGGCGTGCGTGAAGACGTCCGCAGACGCCGGACCGTGCAGAGCCATCGCTTGGCCGCCGTGCGAGTACGCCTCGGATCATCAGACGTGCGCTTCGGTCATCGCTTACGGATCAGATTACTCGAGCAAACCTCACTTATTGGATTTGCGCGTGCCGTTCGCGCCCGTGGGTGATTCATACGACAGAGGCGCGCCCTGGATTTTAGACTTGGCGTGGTTGCCGCGAGGATCGCTCGTGGCGGGTATGGAAACGTCGGACCGCTCGAGCGCTAAAAGCATAGAGGCGGCGAAGAAAAAGGCCAAGACGACGGGAAGTAGCAAAGCCACGTCGACTACCAAGTCTCTCGTGCATCAGTTTGACATTGTTCCGAATCCGGGCGACGACGGCACGCAGCCAATATCGCAGTACTCCGTTCCCGGTCGAGGCGCGCCTTGGGGCATCGATACCCGTGCGTCCTCGGATCCGCAGTGCGCCGCAGCCATGGTTGCCTGCGCTTCTTCGAACGGTATCGTGGCGATATCGCCGATGCGTTACGTGAGTAAACGTCTTCGATCGCAGGCGAGACCAGAGTTTAAAGCGTGCGCGGGACTGCTCGCGTACGACGCGCAAAACGCAAAAGTCATGGAGACCAATCCGATCGCGCCTCCGGAGTGTTTCCAATTCATCGAGTCGGGCGAACAGGTGCAGAGTGGCGCAGATCTTTTCCCGGAGTTGGCTGCGGCTCGACCCGGGAGCTGTGAGACGCCGACGACGGCGCAGCACCGCGTCAAGTGGTCGAAAGAGCGAGGTGGAGGTTGGTGGCTCGCGAGCATCGGCGAAGCGGGCTTTCTGCGCTTGCAAAAGTTCAACGACGAATTCATAGAAAATCAGCTGCGCACGCTCGAGCGCGTGCACTGTGCGAAATAGGTAGATACAGAATCAATAGGTGTACACAAATCTAATCGCTAACTGCTAGTTGCACCCAAATCAAAGCCCGCCAAGAATCCCTCGCCTCCATTCACCGCGAAAGAGACGCAGTAGTGCGCCATGATCAATCTCCACTCTTCGAATTCGTCGAACCGCTCGATGCGCTCGATTCTCGCCCGCTCGCTCGCGTCAAGACGCGCGTAGACTTGGTTCATGTCGTACGCCGTGCCTCTCTTCCATCCATTCTCTACGTATCGCGCTATGGCACCCCGCACGTTCGGCGCGTCCCTGATCCCCGCGAACGCGCATCCGCGACTGCTGACATTTTTCATCATCTGTTGTCCGAACGCATCGTCAGGTTCGATTGGATCGTACGCCACAAAGGCGCCTCGCTCGACGCGAGCGCCGAAAAATCCAACCAACTCGCTCGATTTTCCCTCTGGTAGATACGCCAAAACGCACTCTGCCACGACCAACGTCGGAAGCGACCAATCGAACGCGACACCATCGCTCCCGAAAACATTTTCAACGGCTCCCAGGTCTCGAACATCGCACGCAACGGCTGCGTACGCTCCCGAAGTTGTCGCCGCCCACCACGCCTCACTTCGCTCACACTTCGCCCTCTTCCTCCCGATAACTTCCGCGTGATCCACCTCCACCACCCTCGCCCTCGCTCCGTGCGCATCCAAGACGTACATCGCCAGCGTGTCGTACCCACACCCGACGTTGACGACGTTGAACCGCTCCTCGCCGCATCCGCGCGCGAACGCGTCGCAAAGCGTCCGAGTCGCCGTCATCCTCGCCCAATACCCTCGATGCACGAGCGGCGGGTGCCTCGACGTCGACGCCGGCGGCTTGAAGAGCTCGGCGTACGCGTCGCGGACGTATCCGAGCGTCGTGATGTCCCTGTGATCTCCCGCCGTCATCGCCAGTCAGTCAGTCAATCAATCAATTCAATCTGAATCAAAACTCGTTCGTTGGAAAACAAACAACATTCGCGCTCGCGTCGTCTTCGTCGTCGTCGTCGCACTCACCACTTGGCCCGCGCCGCATCGCGCGCCGTTTCAATCACCCCGGCGTCGTCCCCATCGCTCGACGCGTTCGCGTCGAACCGAGGCGGCGGTGGACGCATCGGAAACGCCCCGTCGCAGTTTGGCGTCTTCGGCCGCAGTGTCTCGCGCGCAGCGACGCGAACGGTCGACGGTCGACGGTCGACGGTCGACGATCCCGATGACGGCGCGAACGATACCACCGAGCGTCGTTCTTGCGGTGCGATCGCGCGCGCGCGCGTCGCCGTCGTCGTCGTCGTCGTCGACGGCGACGACAGCGACGAACGCTCGTTGGAAGAGGTTGTCGTTCGAAGACCGCGCGAGGTTTGCGACGCGCGCGACGCGCGGTGGAGGCGACGACGACGTCGGTGAGACGACGACGACGAGGCGGAGCTCGGGCGTCGCGCGCGCGTCGCCGACGGAGGGGTACGCGTCCGAGGGTGCGTCTGGGTCGAGACGCGCGAGACGGGCGGAGACCAAGCCCCCGGTGGCGCAGCGAGCGTTGACAAAGTTTCTCGAGCTCCCGGCGGTGCCGATCGGATCCTTCGTGAGCTCGCCGACGTCGCCGTTACATCGGATGGATGCGCGGTTGAAACAGGCGTGGTTGGGGGCGCTGCTCGTGCTACCGGCGAGCGGGAGCCCGGAGGATAAGCTCGCGACGTGCGCGGCGTTGGTGTTGGTGAGCGCGGCGGCTTTGCCGCGTCGCGTGTGGCAGCCGCAGTTGAAATCGCTCGGGGCGGTGTGTTTGTTGTTTTTCGTCGCGGTTGCGATCGGGGCGGACTCGGTCGCGCCCGTGGTGTCGGCGAGGGAGCCGCCGGCAAGCTTGGAGGGACTGGAAGGTTTGCCAGAGCTCGCGACTTCGTATCGCTACGTGTTGTTTCATCTCGGTCCGTTGCAGCTGACGAGAAAAGGGATTAATCTGGCGGTAACATCGTCAGCGATGACGTTCACAGTGTTGCAGAGCGCACACTTGGCGCTGTGCGTGACGACGCCCGAGGCCATGGCTGCAGGTTTGCGATGGTATCTCTCGCCGCTTCGAGCACTCAAAGTGCCGGTGGAAGAGATCATTTTCACCCTGCTCCTGTCGCTCAGGTTTACCTCGATCGTTTTCGAAGAAGTTAGAAACCTGAGCTTGGGTTTGGCGGCCCGCGACGTGGACTGGCGCTCCCTGGGTTGGCGCGGTAGCGTGGACATTTTTAGCCGCTTGCTCACGCGACTGCTCGATTCAATGTTTGCGAATGCCGCCGCGATCAGCGATGCGGTGAATTCGCGAGGTTATAGGGATGCGAAAACTCATAGGTTAATTCTCAGCGGTAGGAAAGGTCCTGGGATGGTGGAGAACGTTGTGGGCATCGCGGGATTGGTACTCTTCGTCGGACACTTCAACCAAGAGTGGCTCGCCACCAGTCTTGACGCCTACAACACGTCGAGAGTGCACGCGCTGAGCCGAGGGTGATAGATAACTTTAGTCTTGCTAGATTGTAGATGAAGTTGAGCCGAACATTTTTGGCGTTAAAATTAAATATAAATACGTAGGTACAGCGCTGGCTCTTTTGTTTAGAATTTACGAGAGCCGACTGGCGTGTCTTCGCCATCATCCTCCGCTTCAGAGGAAGACTCCACCGGCATCGGGGAGGACGGCTCGATCTCTTCGCTCACAGCCGAAGGCGCTTCAACGGGTTCAGGAACGACGACTTCGGAAGAGTTGTTGGTAAGGTCTTGGCCATCGAAAGGCTTGGAGAAGACCATCGTCTTTGAGACCCACGCGTTGGCAGTGGCTTCGTGGCGCAAGCCGGCTTCCTCAAAGAGCTCCACTAAGTTGGTGACGGAGTAATCCTTGTAATACGGCTCGTGGTTGAACGCCGGGAATCGATCCATCGCCTGCACGTAGGCTTCCTCCATGCCAATCTCCTTGCCATCGCCAATCTGGACGCTGTCAACGAAGAACAATTTGCCACCCGGCTTGAGCACGCGCGCCATCTCCTTGGCCACCGTGACGCGAACGGCACGTGGAAGCTCGTGGAAGAGGTAGACGTTCGTGATCATGTCGAACTCATTGTCTTCGAGCGGCATTTGCTCGGCGTTAGCCTCGACGAGACGAAGGCTACCTCCCTTACCGGCAAAGCGCTGGTTGATCTTGCGCGTCGCCTCGAGGTAGTGTGGAGACAACTCAAGCGCCGTGCACTGAAGTTCTGGGTGGTTATCCCGCACAAAGGAGAGAAATCTTCCCGTGCCTGACGCAACGTCTAAGTGTTTGGTCGTCGACGCGTCGCGGTTGCGCATAAAGTCGGCAATGTACGGCAAGACACGACGACGCATGGCGTCGGCGCTACCGACAAAGAGCGTCTCAACTTGGAAATCGTACAACCGGGCGCTCTGCGCGCTCAACCAACCATCGGTTTGATAGTGGAAGTTTTGCAAATAGTAATCCGGGTAACGTTTTGGGTCCGCGAGGTAACTCTCACGAAGCTCTTGACCTTTCTTCTCCTTGCGACGTTCTGCGACAACCTTTTGGTCGCGCTGGTTAGCGCGCGCCAACGCCGTCACCGCCAACGGGTTCCACTGCGCCGCCGGCGCCGTGCTCGGATCCATATCGTACGGAAACTTATACACTCCGTTCTCCACGAACTCGAGCTCTTTTCTGAAGACATCAATGATGGCGGACATGTGTTGCTCGAGAAACTCAGTCACCTCTTGCGCCTGCGCCTCCGTCATATCCGTTCCATCCATCGTCTTTCTCACGATTGGCGCCACGGACGACGAAGAAGAAGAAGAAGAAGATTCGTCAAAAACCGTCCTTGCAACGGTCTGCGCGATCGCCGCGACGTCCAAATCCCGACCATCTGTGTTTCTTGAGCTCAACACGCCTTGGCTCAGGAAAAACGCGAAACGCAATCCAGCCGACGACGTGTACGCCGTTCTCACCGCCGCCTTTTTCGCCTCTTCCGGCAACACGTCGTTAATTCGCGCGCGAAGTTCCTCCAACGCGTTTCTCAACGCGTTCCGCGGGTCAGACGACGTCGGCGTCGACGTGTTCATCGCATTCGTCAACGTCATCTTCATCCTTCTTTGCGTCGTCATCTTCTTCGCGTTTCTTCTTCCGTGCGGCGTAGAAACCACCGGAGATCGCGTCTGCGGCGTCATCATCGGCGCGCGAACGCACGTCGTCGTCATTGTCGTCGTCGCCGTCGTCTCTTGCGCGCGGCGTCGTGTCACGGCGTCGTTTTCGGTGGGCACTGGCGGCGCGCGATCGAATTACATTTTTGGATTTTGGTGACGTCATTCGTATGGTTATACAGTGTTGAGCCTCAAATTTTGCAATGGTTCGCGACAGTCTGGATGAAGGATGGTTTGAGTTGAGCCTTTACCCGGCCGCCCCGACGCGCTCGCGCATCTCCCGCCTCCACCGCACGAGCGCGGGACCGGGTAAACGCACAGCCTCGACGAAATGCGTCGCGTCGGACCCGTCGAACGTCAACCCGGTCTCACACAAAGCCCGCGCGTGCTCCTCGCGCTCAAAGGTGACGAAGGCGAAATCGACGCCCTCCGGCGCGCGCGTCCGAATCACCCGCCCACCCGTCGCGAGCTCGCACCTCGCCGCGAGGTCGGCGCAGTTTCGCTCGGCGTGGGATAAATCGTACACGCACACTGGGTTTTTCGATCGCTCGTGCGCGCGCTGCGGATCGTCTTCGATGGTCCAGTCTTTTTGCCAACCGTGGTTGAGTTGTCGCCACTCGGGAGACGAGGCGTCGTCGACGCCGTAGCCAGAGCCGGCGATTCGGAAGAAGGGTCGCCAACGCGCCGGTGCGGCGTCGTCGTCGTTCGCGTCGTTCGCATCCATTTTTTTACCGTAGTTCGTCGCGTCGCGTCGGGGTGTAACAACGAACGAGGTTGCGGTGTGTCGTAGTAACGCTCGAGTGAAAAAAAACGCACAAACAAACCAAGTTGAAGACAAAATTGAATAGGGCAACGGTGTGGATTGGGAATTCTGTGATAACAAGCGTCGCTCATTACAAACATGGCGTATCGCGTCGGTGGCCTACTCGAGGCGAAGACGCGTTCGCCGGTGGAGCGGTCGCTGGAGTCAAAAAAGGATGCCTTTGGCGTAAAAAAGTGCCATGGAGAGCGACTGCGCGCGCTCGGCGCACGCGACGCGTACAGAAATCTACGTACAGACGGCTTGTTTGCCGTAGCTCACCTGGCGTGCTACCGGTGGTCTGTCTGATCCGCTGCCGAGCTCTACCCATGGACCTTGGTTGCTCACTGTGGAGCCGTAGAGCGTCCACGAAGTTGGATCTCTCACCGGACAGTCTTCGGCGGTGAAGAACTCGTAGTGCGAAAACATCGACGGCGTCGTTGCAGCAAAGACAAAGTTGAGACCACCTGCCTGCAAAACAGTATTGTGATCGCACATCTTAGTGGCCAAGTCACCGTCGGTCGCCGCGTTCGGTCCTTGAAATGTCTGGCAGGGAGTGCCGCTGAGAACGGCGCTCTGCGAAGAATCGAGAGACATCAAAGTCGCACCACCGTTCGAGTACAACTTGATTTCTGAAAACTGGGTAGTCCCCGTGCCGCAACCAGCGGTGTTCTGATAGTAAGGATCGCTCGGGTCGTTCTCGCGGATCGTTTTCACGTTGAAACGAAAGTACGAGTACGTAGACGCGCAGGGGTCGCAGCCTGACTCTTTGTTGTGAGCGTTGCAAACGCACACCGGGCACTGCTGGTACCTCCAAGATCGACTCGGGTAAGGTTTGATATGGCATAATCGACACGATCCTCGGCATCCAAACCCACCGTGCGCGCAATGCGGATCGTTGTACGCATACGTGTGCGTGCTCGTTTCGTTCACCTTGGTACACGCCGCGGAGCACGTGTCAACACTCGGGCCGAGCACGCGTCCGCCCGGAGCGATGGGCCAATATACACCCAGTCCAGACCCGGACGTCGCGATGCCGACGCATCCAACGACCGCGCCCAGAACCAAGACGCGCGTCGTCCACGTCCACGTCCGCGGATCAGCGGAATGGCGTCGGAATCCTTCCTTCCCAACACCCACCAGCGGGGACTCCTCGTCCGCGCCGTTCGCACCCGCGCCTCGTCGCATCGCGAACCAAAGCCGATCACCGGCGCGGAAACGCGAGTCGAAACGGCGGCGACGACGACGAACGCGCGCGCGCTTCTGCGTCGCGCGGGAACGCGCTTCAACCGCTCGAGGATCGGTCGGTCGGTCTGGTATGACAAGTCACGAACCGTCGTTTTCGTTTCTAGAGATACTTTGCGGTTCATGACTCAAAAAAGAGAGGGGGGGTCTGAAAAGCACGCAATTCCACCCGTCGCGAGCTCGCACCTCGCCGCGAGGTCGGCGCAGTTTCGCTCGGCGTGGGATAAATCGTACACGCACACTGGGTTTTTCGATCGCTCGTGCGCGCGCTGCGGATCGTCTTCGATGGTCCAGTCTTTTTGCCAACCGTGGTTGAGTTGTCGCCACTCGGGAGACGAGGCGTCGTCGACGCCGTAGCCAGAGCCGGCGATTCGGAAGAAGGGTCGCCAACGCGCCGGTGCGGCGTCGTCGTCGTTCGCGTCGTTCGCATCCATTTTTTTACCGTAGTTCGTCGCGTCGCGTCGGGGTGTAACAACGAACGAGGTTGCGGTGTGTCGTAGTAACGCTCGAGTGAAAAAAAACGCACAAACAAACCAAGTTGAAGACAAAATTGAATAGGGCAACGGTGTGGATTGGGAATTCTGTGATAACAAGCGTCGCTCATTACAAACATGGCGTATCGCGTCGGTGGCCTACTCGAGGCGAAGACGCGTTCGCCGGTGGAGCGGTCGCTGGAGTCAAAAAAGGATGCCTTTGGCGTAAAAAAGTGCCATGGAGAGCGACTGCGCGCGCTCGGCGCACGCGACGCGTACAGAAATCTACGTACAGACGGCTTGTTTGCCGTAGCTCACCTGGCGTGCTACCGGTGGTCTGTCTGATCCGCTGCCGAGCTCTACCCATGGACCTTGGTTGCTCACTGTGGAGCCGTAGAGCGTCCACGAAGTTGGATCTCTCACCGGACAGTCTTCGGCGGTGAAGAACTCGTAGTGCGAAAACATCGACGGCGTCGTTGCAGCAAAGACAAAGTTGAGACCACCTGCCTGCAAAACAGTATTGTGATCGCACATCTTAGTGGCCAAGTCACCGTCGGTCGCCGCGTTCGGTCCTTGAAATGTCTGGCAGGGAGTGCCGCTGAGAACGGCGCTCTGCGAAGAATCGAGAGACATCAAAGTCGCACCACCGTTCGAGTACAACTTGATTTCTGAAAACTGGGTAGTCCCCGTGCCGCAACCAGCGGTGTTCTGATAGTAAGGATCGCTCGGGTCGTTCTCGCGGATCGTTTTCACGTTGAAACGAAAGTACGAGTACGTAGACGCGCAGGGGTCGCAGCCTGACTCTTTGTTGTGAGCGTTGCAAACGCACACCGGGCACTGCTGGTACCTCCAAGATCGACTCGGGTAAGGTTTGATATGGCATAATCGACACGATCCTCGGCATCCAAACCCACCGTGCGCGCAATGCGGATCGTTGTACGCATACGTGTGCGTGCTCGTTTCGTTCACCTTGGTACACGCCGCGGAGCACGTGTCAACACTCGGGCCGAGCACGCGTCCGCCCGGAGCGATGGGCCAATATACACCCAGTCCAGACCCGGACGTCGCGATGCCGACGCATCCAACGACCGCGCCCAGAACCAAGACGCGCGTCGTCCACGTCCACGTCCGCGGATCAGCGGAATGGCGTCGGAATCCTTCCTTCCCAACACCCAGCTTCACCAGCGGGGACTCCTCATCCGCGCCGGTCGCACCCGCGCCTCGTCGCATCGCGAACCAAAGCCGATTGTTATACCGGCGTTTCAAACGCGAGTCGAAACGTAAACGTTCGGCGGCGGCGCAGTCTCCTCTGAACGCGCGCGCGCTTCTGCGGCGCGCGGGAACGCGCTTCAACCCCTCGAGGATCGGCTCGGATCGGCGGTCCAGCTCGGTCGGTCTGGTATGACGAGTCACGAACCGTCGTTTTCGTTTCTAGAGATATTTCGCGGTTCATGACTCAAAAAAAAGAGAGGGGGGTCTGAAAAGCACGCAATTTTCCACTCGTTCGCTCGGCGCGGCGCGCGCACACCCCGACGGACGGACGGACGATGACGACGACGACGACGACGACGGCGATGGCGGCGGCGGCGACGGCGAGACGACGAGCCGGTGGTGGAACCCCGCGAGTGATCGCTTCGAGAAGTGCGCGCCGAAAACCGACGACGACGAGACGAATGCACGCGAAGGCAATGGAAAATGATTCGGACGACGACGACGACCGACGACGACGCATGATGATGATGCGAACGGCGACGACGGATGGAAAGGAGGGTGTGGACGTCGACGTGTCGATACCGTCGGTGGACGGGCGGAGAGCGGGGAGAGAGCGAGCGTCGACGAGCGCGGTGAGCGCGACGCCCGGACGACGCGAGGCGCCGACGGCTGCGTCGAACGAGGGGTACGGACGAAGGAGAATGAGCGGTGGAGGACGCGGGGAGGCGATGCGTGTGAATAGACGGGGAGGCGGAGGAGGAGGGCGACGACGCGATGGGATGGATGGAGCCGGGACGAGAGTTGGGGACGCGCGGAGGCGTGGTTTGGACGAGAGGACGCGCGAGGTTTTGTTGACGCGCGGGTTGTTGTTGAATAAACTCATCGTGACGCGCACGAGTGGGTCGAGGTTGGGGGTGGCGACGAATTTGTGGGTGGATACTGATGTTTGGGAGGTTGTTGCGCTCGATGTACGCCAGAATGCGCTCGTTGGTAACGTGGATCACGTGCTGTTGGAGTCGCTTCGGCAAGTGGGCGACGTCATCCTCGTGCACGACGAATCCGCGGTGGAGCGACGGTGGAGCTCGTATGGATACTCTTTAGTGGTGGGCAAAGATGTCGTGACTGAAAGTGGTCAATTCATCGGTCGCGTGCGCGACTTTGAGTTTGATCCGGAGGATGGAGCCATTGCTAGGATTATTGTCGACGCGTGGGGCGTTCCCACGGTGCCAGAGGGCGTCGTGTCCACGTACGCCGTGGACATTGCCGAGATTATCACCTGCGGACAAGAGCGCATCATCGTCGCCGAAGACGCCGAAAGTCGCGTCGAGCAGCTCAGCATGAGCGTACTCCAGCGCCTGACGCTCACCGCGCCACCGTGGGAAGAGGAGGAAATGTACGGCGAAGAGTATTACGACTACGGCTACGCCGAGTACGACGCGAGACGAGGTCAACGCCGCGCCCAAGACGAGTACGCCGCCTATTCCGACCGTCGTCGCGAACGCGGCGCCCCGATGGAAGCTCGCGCTCCGTCAAGCCCAAGCCGACGCCGCGAGGGCATTCCTCTCGTTCGTCCGACGCAACCGTACGAACGCCGAGACGTCGACGGCGGCTACGGCGACCGCCCCGGTTTCGCCGACTGGATGGTTCGCGATAACCGCGAGCGCGACATGGAAACCGTGGACTCATACTGGGAACCCCCGGTCCGTCGCGCCGCCGCCGCCGCGTCCCGTCCCGACCCGTCCCCAGGCTCGGCGGGTTCGCCCCGACGCGGTCGACCGCCGCCGCGACGACAACAACCACAACCACCACCATCCTCCTCCTCGGCGTCCCGTACATTCGACGCCGACGAGGACATGCTGTGATCACCTGAACACCGTTTCGTGAATTCCAGCGGTAAACGTGTAGAACACGTCCTCGGTCTCGAGGCGTTTCCGTCCAGTCCCGGGTTGTATGTAACGCAAGCAAAAACACTGACGAGTCACGAACCGAGAAAACCCCACCCACCCCCCCGAAGGTGTGTACATAACCAAAATCCATAATCTTCCGTGACAAGATTGAATCGAGGGTAAAAAACGGTGACGTCATCACACTCACGAAAAAGATGCGATCCCGACCCATCGACGCGGCGCTCGCGGCACACGACGACGCGCACGTCCGGCCGGTACCGCGGATCGGATCGAAACGCGACTCGATCTTGATTTTAAACGAATAGCGTTTCGATGATGCAGCGAGCGACGATGCGAGGTGAACTGCGAGGGGTGAAACTCACGACGACGACGACGACTGCGAAGTCTTCCGGTGGTGTCGTCGGACGAAGAGCGATGCCGCGCACGACGACGCGGTGTGAAGGCGGTGAAGCGGCGAACGCGGCGGTCGCGACGTCGGGAACGCCGGTGCGTAAAACGTCCATGCTCGTCATCGGGGCGACGGGAACGCTCGGAAGACAGGTGGTGCGAAGAGCCCTCGACGAGGGCTACGACGTGCGTTGTCTGGTGAGACCGAGACAGAACCCGGCGGATTTCTTGCGTGATTGGGGCGCTACGACGGTTTCTGCGGATCTTACCAAGCCGGAAACGCTGCCGCCGGCGTTCGTTGGCGTGCACACGGTGATTGACGCGTCTACGGCGAGACCGGAGGAGGACTCGTACGCCATCGACTGGGAAGCAAAGGTGGCGACGATTCAAACCGCGGCGGCGATGGGTATCTCTCGATACGTCTTCTTCTCCATCGATCAGTGCGAAAAGCACAGAGAAGTTCCGTTGATGAACATGAAGTACGCGACCGAGGAGTACCTCAAGGCGAGCGGCATGGACTTTACGGTGCTTCGCTTGTGCGGTTTCATGCAGCCGCTCATCGCGGGATACGCCGTGCCGGTGCTCGAGGAACAGTCTCTTTGGGGCACGGATGACGACACGAGAACGGCGTACTTGGATACTCAAGACGTCGCGAAGATGACTTTGGCGGCTGTTCGCAGAGACGAGGCGGCGAACAAGGTTATGACGCTCGCCGGTCCAAAGGCGTACAGCGTGCGAGAAGTTATCGGCTTGTGCGAAAAGCTCGGTGGTGCTGAGGCCAAGGTTACCAAGGTTCCGGTCGGTTTGTTGAAGTTCACTCGTGCGTTGACCCGCTTCTTCCAGTGGTCAAACTCTGCGAGCGACCGTCTTGCGTTCGCCGAAGTGTTGGCGAGCGGTATCAAGTTCGACGCCGACATGACCGAGACGTACAAGATTTTGGGGATGAGCGAGGACGAGGTGACGACCCTCGACGAGTACTTAGAGGAATACTTCTCCAAGATTTTGAAGAAGTTGAAGGAAGTCGGTGGCCAATCGCGTCAAAACGACTTCTATCTTTGAGTTAAGCTGCGCCTAAATTGTAATAGTCTTTCCCACACATTCTTCTATGTGTTCACAACAACTACCCTCGCGCGATTACTACATTTATGCCTCACGTTCTCTTTCTCATTCGCCCGGCTTATCTTCTCCGTGCGATTCCTCCTCTTGCGGCGGACATTCGTTCTGTTCGACGCTTGCCAAAGGCGGTGGCGCCGCCGCGGCAGCAGCGCTGCTCTGCTCAACTTCCGGTACATCTTCGACCGAAACTAAATCACTCGAGGTATCGACCAAAGACTTGACAGGAGATGGAAGCGGCAGAGATGGAGGCGGTGCGCTCGGCACGACTGGTTCCGCGACGATGGGAGCGACTTCCGGCGGAGGCGGGGGCGGCGCTGCCGCCGTCATCGGAGGAGGAGGCGGTTGTGTCTGCACTGGCGGAGGAGCGACCATGCTTTTCCTCGTCTCCTGCACCACCGGCGCCGGTGGAGGCGCGCTCATCACCTTGACCTCCGTTGGCGCCCGACCCAGCTGCAACGCTTGCGTCAAATCGAACGCTCTCCATTCCGCAAACTCTCGTCTCTGTCTCGCGTCCTCGTCTCTTCTTGCTCCGTTACCCAACCTCGGATGCTCCTCAAAGTGTTCCAACATTTGCAAAAACGTGCTCGCCGCGCTAAAAGCCTCAATCCGTCGTTTCAAATCCTCCTTCGACCGTTTATTTGCCCGATCGAGTCGATCCGCTCTGTCGTACACGTCGAGTGCAAACTTTTTCGCGTTGATGTAATCCACCTCAGTGTCCCCCGAAAGCGGCGTCGATCGCTTTGTCCGCTCCAAAATCTCCAGAACCGAGTTCAGCGCCTCCTTCGGTCGCGGTGTGAGCGTCATCCCAACCTCCACCGATCGAAGGCGCAGGTAGTACGCGATCATCGGTGCGACCGCGTGCAATTCTTTCGCTCGCACCAGAAAATGCCGCATCTCTCGCGGCGCCGCTTCCCTAGGGCCCGCGCGCGCACCGCGCGCGACGTTGGACATGATGTTCTTCACGGCGTCGTTTTCCTGTTCCTTTCGTTCGGTTCGCTTTCCCGGCGGCGACGCTCGAGCCCCGCGCGGCGTTTAGTAAAGTTTGCAGTTTGCGTTTGGTCAACTGTCCAGGTGGTTAGAAGAGGAGAGGCGCGCGGAACCAAACAAATACGCGAAAATGATTGTCTGCAGGCGCCGAGAACGGGGTTTGTACATCGCTAATGCTATCGTAATATTACGAATATGAATGTTTTCGTCTATTGGACGTCGTCGTCGTCGTCGTCCTCGTCTTCGACTTTGTCTTCCTCTCCCGCGCACTGCTGAAAGAGCAAGTCGTGGTGGTGACAGACGGATTTTGGACAGAGGGAAAACGACGACGTTCTGAGCGCAGAACGAGTGACGCACATGCGACAAGAAGACTTACCGACGGAGATGCATCCAGAGTAATCGACATCTGCGTGACCGAGAGTGCGACAGGAGCGCTCAGAGTATTGGAACACGCCTCTCTTGGCGTCCTCGAGGTTTGGGAGGCAGCTTTCCTCAGAGTCCTCCTCGGAATGCGAGACTCTCGCCGTCGGAACAGCTTTACGCTTGGCTTTTGAGAGAGTAACGTCGTGTTTTGGAGATTCAAGCGCCGTTTGCTCTTCGGCTTTCCGAGGATCGGCGAGGCATCCCTTGACGTTGTAAGTTTTGCATACATGATGCGAGCAGTGCGCATACGAGCCCTTCTGAGACGCCGCCGCTGAGTCGGCGAGGTAGCATTTTTGGCACCCCCCGACGGTGGGCTCGATACAGCCGATGAGATCCTTTTTGTGATAGCACGCCGAGTTGAATTGGTTGTAAATCCCGTGCTTCGAATCGCGATGCACGGGGGCACAACTCGACGTCGCGTAGATTTCCGGCTCAGTGTTCTTGGCGCCGAGTGAAGCTTCGATCGCCTTGGACTCCCCCTTCGAGTCGTCGTCGTCGTCGACGTCATTCTTTGTTTCATCGTCGTCGACGTCTTCGAGTGAGTCGTTCTCCTTCTTTTCCTTTTCAAGCACGTCGTCGTCGTCCTCGTCGCTCTTTGAAGGCGCAGACTTCGAAGACTTTGTAAAGTGTTTGAGATGGTGGAGAATTTTATCCGTCGTCGCCTTGAGCGGATGAAGAGAAGGATCAGCCGTGGTGAGTACACCATCGTCCGTCCCCCTAATTTCCACCGTCTTCGGGCTAGACGTCGGGGCGTACAAAATCACGCCGACGGCGCTAGCAATCACAGCTGAGGCTGCGACAACGGCTAATATCACGTTTCCAGCTCTGCTGCCCCTCGTGAAGAAGGATCGCTTTCGACGGTGGTTTTCTCTACCTTCGAGGAGCGAAACCGTCTCGCTATCCGTCTCCAAACGCGCTCGCTTCTCTCGCTCGTCTCTCTTTGCCTGTTTCTTCTCCGCCTTGCGTCTCGCCTTTTCGGCTCGACGTTCCTCCTCTTCGCGCTTCTTTCGCTCCATCTCCTCTTTCCTCTTCGAAACATCATCCTTTGAAACAAACCCAAAGCCTTGTTCGACGTCTGCGGGCGCACCGAGTCCTGGCTCGAACTCGTCGTCGTCCTCGTCGCTATCGATTCCGCCCAATCGCTCGGCGACGAGTCGCGCCGTCTTTCGCATCCTCCTATTCCTCTCACTATCTCGCCCGAACGTGCTGTGCGTCGGAGAAACATCTTCGCCACCATCAGAACCACCTTTTTCCATCGCGCGATCCCACGCGCTTCGTCGCCCACCGACGCCAACTTCAAAGTGGGAATCGCGCTCGGAACTCCCCGCTTCCAAATCATCAAAGTCGCCGTCGCCCGAACCTCCTCGTCGACTCCGCGCGTCATCGTTCGAACCATCGCCGCGTCGCTCGCGTCCAACGTGACGCACACCCCGCCGCTCCATCGTATCCGTCACGGTCGTCGTGCTCCCTTCATCATCCGAAGACGTCGGTGTTGCGCGTTGGTTTCTCAACACCTCGAAATCATCGCTCCCGCGTCGTCGGTCGTC
>Ga0181570_10000275_pt1 | contig 49924 bp, 45 predicted proteins | sample 101ome_18_FD_148667 | JGI IMG/M metagenome (GOLD analysis project Ga0181570, IMG submission 148667) | Coastal salt marsh microbial communities from the Groves Creek Marsh, Skidaway Island, Georgia - 101406AT metaG (spades assembly) | ecosystem: Environmental > Aquatic > Marine > Intertidal zone...
GAGCAATATGGCTATAAAAAAGATTTAAGACCTTATAAAAAATTATTTAAACGAATGAAAAAACATACATCATCAGACGCTACAACAACATTTAAAATACCTAAATCAGATTTAAATGGTACGTTTCTAGCAGATTTAGAAATAAATACACCTTATGGAAAATTCAAGCTTGATGCTCAAGATAAAATTGATTGGGTCATTAGTAATGCTTATACTAGTCAGTTTGGCCCTTCTACCTGTTATATTTATAACAAAGCTATGGCAGAAGCCGGTCCGTTTGAAAAGTATATAGAGTCAAATGAATTACAAGTATTTGATAAAATAAGAAGCTGGGCTAATGAACGTAATTTAATTAGTCAAGGTGATGTTAAAACACAATTAGTAAAATTATATGAAGAGACTGGAGAATTATCTCAATCTATTCTTAAGGATGACAAAGACGGGATTATTGATGCTATTGGTGATTGCGTTGTTGTCCTTACTAATCTCGCCGAATTGGCAGGTACCAGAATTGAATATTGTATTGATTCTGCTTACAATGAAATATCTAGTAGAACTGGTAGAATGATTAACGGAACATTTGTAAAAGATGCGTGATAAAATTATAGAACAAGTAGTAAATAAAATAAAGCGACGTTCTGATGTTGGTTATAAAAAATACGGCGTTACTTTGTATGACGACGACCAGCCATTAGACGCTTGGCTAACTCATTTACAAGAAGAATTAATGGATGCTGTAAATTATCTTGAAAAAGCTAAAATGTCGCTTAGAGATGAAATTGAAGAATGTTATATAAAAGATATTAATGTAGTTGATCCTGAAGCTGTATCAGCATATCCTGAGCCAGACTTCGGTGATATGTGGACAACAAATAGAACATGAAAAAAAGATCCAAAAAGCGCGGACCAGTTCAAGCAAAAAAAATATCATATGATGGTATTAAATTTGCCTCTGGTCTTGAGCGCTATACTTATATGGCTTTAAAAAAAGAAAAGCTATTTGAGGGTTACGAAAATGAATCTTACCAATTGGTTGAATCTTTTCATTTTCAAAATGAATCTTTTGAAAAGCAATCAAATGGTAAAGGAGAATATAAAAACAGAGGTAATAAAAAAATATTAGGCATAAAGTATACGCCTGATTTTGTTGGAAAAGATTATATTATAGAATGCAAAGGAAGAGCAAATGAGTCTTTTCCTTTGCGCTGGAAATTATTTAAATTATGGCTCACGAAAAACAATATTGGAAAGACGCTTTACAAGCCGCAAAACCAGAAGGAGGTGGATCAAACAATTCTTTTGATAAAGAACAGCAGAAAAAGCAATCGAGGCTGATGTATAGCAAACGTATATTGCAAAGAGACATTAAACAGTTATTAAATAAAAAAATTATTAGATATAGTGACATCGTTAGAATCCACAACAAACACGGAATTCAAGTTACCTGATCATTACGCAGAGAGAATAGATTTTCATATGAAAATGCTATTATATTATTTTGAACAAAGTAGATTATGACCGGCTGGGAATTAGGTATAGGTTTATACCCGGGTATACTTTTAGGAGCTAGAAGTTATCCATCAGAGCTATTTGTAGAGCATGTTTTTTATGTTCCTTTTGTAGAAATTATATTAACTATATATTATGAATAAAATAGAAGAATATTTAATTAAAAATTATCCATCAAGATTTAAACAAGGGGATGATATAAAAATTGAAGAACGTGATAAACATATAATTGCTTATATTAAGGACGGTTCTCCTGTTTTTTTAAGTAAAAAAATATTAGAATGAAAGAGTCAAAGCTAATTGAAATGCAAAACAGAGTAGAAGCTTTAGGAGGAGCTGTTACAAGACTTATTAATGAAGTAAACAATCTTAAAGATTTAAGTATTGGGACTATGGAGCTTGTAAAAAAATTACCTGATTATGATAAAGCTTTAGAAGAACTAAAAGAACAATATAAAAAAGATAAAGACAAAGATGAGTCTATTTGATGAAAGAATACCATACAAACCATTTGAATACCCAGAATATTATACAGAAGGGTGGCTTAAACAAGCACAAGCTTTTTGGCTTCATACGGAGATACCAATGTCAGGTGACGTCAAAGATTGGAATGAAAAACTTACCAAAGCGGAAAAGAACTTGGTTGGAAATATACTTTTGGGATTTGCACAAACGGAATGTGCTGTATCTGATTATTGGACCCAAAAAGTTGTATCGTGGTTTCCTAAGCATGAGATACAACAAATGGCCATGATGTTTGGTTCACAAGAAACCATTCATGCCGTAGCATATAGTTATTTAAATGAAACATTAGGACTTGAAAATTTTGAAGCATTTTTACATGAGCCCGCAACTGCGGAACGGTTTGAGAATCTTGTTAGCTATAATGGTTCTGATCCTGTTGGGATTGGTCGTTCACTAGCAATATTTAGTGCATTTGCAGAAGGCGTAAGCTTATATTCAGCATTTGCTGTTTTATACAGCTTTCAATTACGTAATCTTCTTAAAGGAATAGGTCAACAAATGAAATGGTCTGTACGTGATGAATCGCTACACAGCAAAATGGGTTGTCGTTTATTCAGACATATGTGTGAAGAAAACCCTAAATTATTAAAAGATTGCGAAAAAGATGTACTCAAAGCAGCAGAAACAATGCTTAAAGCAGAAGAACAATATATTGATAAAATGTTCGAGCAAGGAGACATTGAAAATCTTAAGTCCTACGATCTTAAACAATTCATTAGAAAGCGTCTCAATGAAAAATTGCAAGAGCTTGGTTACAGCGACCACGGGAAACACTTTGAATTTAACGAAAAAGCAGCGTCAAATCTTGACTGGTTCTATCATCTTACCGGGGGGCATACTCATACTGATTTTTTTGCTGTTCGTCCGACTGATTATTCCAAAGCAAACGAAGGCGAAGATTTTGAAGATATTTGGTAATGAGAAAATGTAATAAATGTCATAAAGAAAAATCAGTTGATAAATTTAGATATGGTAAACGCACTTGTAAAAAATGCGAATATCGTTTTAAACAAAGATTTTTAAGAGCTCTTGTATTACAAAAAAAATTATCACCTGTAGAAAGATTATCTTTCAGATTAGGGTATATGGGCACTGCTTTTATGATGATGTCTCCTCATTTATTAAGTTATGGTAAGATTGGAGCAATAACATATGTAATAGCTGGTTTATTATTAACTCCGCAGGTTTTAGTTTTAAAACAATGGAATTTAGTAGCTGTAAATTTGAATGTAGCAATAGGCTATTTAATTTATTTATATAATTATGTGGGATAACGAATGGAAAAAAGGCGAAGATTACCCTATTTGGGGTGATACAGAAGTCTACAAAAAAACAATAACAGGTGGTTATTTATTGCCTGGTGAAACGCCTAAAGATGCTTATTGGAGAGTTGCTAAGACTGTAGCTAGAAGATTATATAAGCCAGAAATGGCTGATCGTTTCTTTCAGTATATATGGGATGGATGGTTATGTTTAGCTTCGCCTGTATTATCAAATACTGGCACAGATAGAGGTTTACCTATAAGTTGTTTTGGAATTGATGTTGGTGACAGCATTAATGAAATAGGTATGAAGAATTTAGAAATGATGCTATTAGCCAAGCATGGCGGCGGTGTTGGTATTGGCATTAATATGATTAGACCCGCTGGATCTAGAATTACAGGTAATGGAACATCAGACGGCGTTGTCCCTTTTTGCAAAATCTACGACTCAACTATACTCGCGACCAACCAAGGTTCCGTTAGAAGAGGAGCTGCAAGTGTTAACATCAATATTGAACACAACGATTTTGAAGAGTGGTTGGAAATCAGAGAACCTAAAGGCGATGTCAACAGGCAATCTCTTAACTTACACCAGTGTGCTGTCGTTGGCGATAAATTTATGCGAAACCTTGAACAAGGAAATCCTGACGCAAGAAGAAAATGGTCAAAGCTTCTCCAAAAGCGCAAAGCAACTGGAGAACCATACATTTTATTTAAAGGAAATACAAACAAAGCTAATCCAGAAGCTTATAAGAAAAACAGTTTAAAAGTGCATATGACTAATATCTGTAGTGAAATTGTATTACATACAGATGAAAGTCATAGTTTTGTTTGCTGCTTGTCATCAGTAAACTTAGACAAATACGACGAATGGAAGAATACGAATTTAATTTACGACGCAACTTGGTTCCTGGACGGTGTGCTGGAAGAATTTATTCAGAAGGCAAAGAATATGAAGGGATTCGAGAACTCTGTACGCAGTGCGGAGAAAGGCCGGGCACTTGGGTTAGGTGTCCTTGGATGGCACAGCCTGTTACAGAAAAACGGAATAGCGTTCGAAAGTTTATTAGCACAATTCAAAACGCGAGAAATTTTTTCAAAAATAAAAATAGAAACTGAAAGAGCGTCTCGTGCTTTAGCTGAGGTTTATGGTGAACCTTTGTGGTGTGTTGGAACAGGCATGCGTAATACGCATTTAAGAGCTATTGCGCCAACCGTATCTAACTCAAAACTTTCAGGTAACGTTTCGCCAGGCATTGAGCCTTGGGCGGCCAATGTGTTTACAGAACAAAGTGCTAAGGGTACATTTATACGTAAGAATAAAGAACTTAAAAAAGTATTAAGAAAAATTGGTATTGATAATAAAGAAACTTGGGATAAAATTCTGGAAGATGGTGGATCCGTTCAAGGAATTAAAGAACTCGATGGATGGTTTTATGATCACGGAGGAAGACTTAACCAAGTAGAAGGCGAGTCTGTAAAAAATGTATTTAAAACATTTAAAGAGATAAACCAATTAGAATTGGTGCGGCAAGCTGGAATACGACAGGACTATATTGATCAATCAGTATCGTTAAATTTAGCGTTTCCATCCGAGGCTACACCAAGGTGGCTAAACCAAGTTCATATAGAGGCTTGGAAGCGAGGTATAAAAACACTATATTATACCAGAACAGAATCTGTATTAAGGGGAGATATAGCGGCAGCGGCTATGGATCCTGATTGTTTAAGCTGCGACGGTTAATTAAAATTTATTATGGCAGAACGATTTACGTTTAAAAAAGCAAAGGAGAAGATCAAAGAGCTAGAAGCTGAACTTGATGAGTTAAAAGCAAAAGCTGGTGATCAATTGGAGGAGCTCAAAGACAAAGCTGGTAATGTGATATTAGATACATCTGACAATGTATTTACTGGTGCAGAGCTAAGAAAAATTAGAATGCTAGAAGGTTGGGCTATTATTGGTCCGATTGTTGGTCTTCTAATTGGATTGTTATTTTAAATAAAGAATGGGGTACTGCTTAATTGCAATACCCCATTTTTTTATTATGCTATTCTATTATCATATGTATTATCATATCTAAACTCAATTGTTGAAGTTTTTGGATCTACTACTTCTGGTTCTTTGTATTCATCTGAAGTTTTAAAAGGATACGTAAGTTCGTCTGCCTCTTTTCGGCTTCTTAATGTTATATTTCTTAAATTATCAAAACGATCTCTTGCCTCATTTTTATTTTTAACAATACCTTTTGAAAACATTTTATCAGCATATCTTTCCCGCTTAGCGTCTACTCTTTGTTTGTGAGCCGCATATCTTGCTTGCTTGTTTTTATCTCTAGCCTCTATACGTTTTTTTCTTTCTTCTGATGCATCTTCGTATGCAACGTATTTTTTAGCTAAGTTTTTTTGTTTTTGGTCTTCTTGGTATTCAGAAGCTATTCTTTTTTCTAATTCATTTGGATCAGTAATTCCTTCCATATTTATACTTTTATATTGTTAGCTGATTTTTCCCATGGTAAATGTTTATGACCTTCGTCATAAGCAACTCCATCATAAATTATTTTTTTATCAGGTGTTCTTGGATATTTATTACCATCCCAATAAACATTAGATGCATCATATCCTAGTTTTCCAGATTTCATATCAGCAATATGCTTTTTTTCATGAGCAATAACTTCTTTCTTTTTTGCTGGTGATAAACCCGGTGCAACTTGAATAGTCCCATCTTTATGTGCTTTACCTAATACTCCTTCTGGTAATGCTTCTTTTTTATTTAAAGGTGTTCTTTTAGACTTATTTTTATTTGATTTTTTAGTTTCAATACCTAATTGATAAGGACTCCACCCTAAGCTTAACAAAATATTTTGCCATGCCGCGTTTTTATCCATATCAATAGCCTTTAAGTTTTCGGCCTTTTTAAATGCCCTGTCTAAAGGTATATTAGCTATTGCAGCTGTATAATTTGCAATTGCAAATCCTTGATAAAATGGATCGTCTTTATATTGCCTCCAATTTTCAAATTTTTGAGCCTCTACTATATCACCAATTTTTTTACTTACAGGAGGAGATATTGTAAGACCAGCTTGTATTAAACCTAAAGCAGGGTCATATACTCTTTTACCAGCTTTGCGTTTTTGGTATTGATCGTAGTATTCCATGCCAAGGTTTTTAAGAGCAGCAATTACGGCTCCCGAATAACCCATACCTCTTAAAAATCCATCTAAAAGGCCATTAGCAAAATATCCTAATTGCTTTTCAGCTTTTTCATCATCGTCATTATCGGATAACAATAAGCTAAATATAGCGCTTTGTAAACCAGAGAATATAATGTTTTGAGCAGCGCCATAATAAATTATTTTAGAAGCATTTGTTTTCCAGTCACCTCTACCATTAATTAAATCAAGTGTTGCTTTTTTAGTTTCCCTCGCATACTGTAATGGAGTATTAGCAAATGCTAATATAAATCTACCAATTTCAGATGCTTGTTGTCTAGAAATTTTATCTGGCCTAGACGATTGTTGCGATGTTTCAGCAATTTCTTGGAATTCAAGCATAGCTTGTTCTTTAGCCTCCGCTTCATTCATTCCTTGGTTTACTAATTGGTTTATTTTATTTCTATACCAACTAGCTCCTCCAAATGAAATAGCAAAGCTATCTCCCCATTGAGTAGGCTTAAAACCTAACTCTAAAAGCTTTTTATGCGTTCTTAAAAACCAATTTCCAGGCTCTGAATCAGCAAGATCAGCGGTATTAATTTCAATTTTTAGGCCGCCACGACGCTCGGTTAAAAATGTAGAATTCCAAAGCTCAATAAAGTCATTGCTAAATTGAGGTACATTTGCCATAGCTTTAGCCATCATAAATGGATTATTAAAACTCCAGTTCATGAAGTTAATAATAGATAATTGCTGAAGAACAGCAGATCTAAGGTTTATAGCCATAACGTTTGCTACAGATTGGTTAATCCAATTCATAGCAGCATTGAATTCTTTGTCTTTACCTTTCTTACGGTTTACGCCAGTTTCCATTCGCTCTAAAACATTTTTCAATGCATCCACAAAATCATTTCCATGCATTTGTTTTATAAGCTTCATATTAATATCAGAAAATATTTGTTCTTTATTATTAATAAATTCTGTTAAAAATAATTTTCTTTGAGCTTTATTTGAAACATTAGCTAAATCAGTTTGAATATTACCACCTAACCAATTTTCTGTTATTTCAGGATAGCCTTCTGGTATTTTAGTTATTTTAGCTAAATCATCTGCAAAAGCTTTTAATTCAGCATTTCCTTCAACTATAGAAACTAAACCGGCAGCATCAGCTTTATTCATGCCTAAATCATACCCAGCTTTTTCATATAAGTATGCTCTTACTGCTTGTTCATTAGTATATAAACCATCAAGAACTTTTTGTTTTAAAAGCTTTTTATTTTTATATCTTTTCTTTAACGCTCTATGATCTCGGGCTAAAGAAACTTTTGCTGCTTCATAAGCGGCTATTCCTTTAGCAAATGGAGTCATTAAATTATCTTGAAAAAACTTCATTTGAGCTTCGCCAATTGAGCCTTTGCCTAAAAATGTGTATAGCAATCCCATAAAGTCGTCAGCTCCGGGCGGAACATATATATTAATTTTTCTAAATAAAGAGCCTTTAGTAGGTTTTTTAGATCTTAATATATTATCCATTTCATCTTCGAGAGATGGAGCTTCAGCCTCTTTAGCAACTTGCACTTTCTTTTTTACGCCTAAGTCAGTAAGCATTTTATTTACAGCAGCTACATTTTTAGGTGCATCATCAGCAAAAAACAAATCGTTATAGCCTTCAGCAACTTTTTCTGCCATCCAAAACGCTTTAGCACTCGGAGCCCCGTCACCAAGTCCGGTTATGTTTTCTAATGGTATACTTATGCCTAAAGCAGAACGTAAAAAACTTTGTATTGCCTGAGCCGAATTAGCCGGTCTAGCCGTTAATACAAACACATCACGATCTCCTTTTGCTTCAGTTAATTTTTTAGCAAGAACAGCTAAAGGCCCTTTGCTTCCGTCAACAACTTTAGAAAACTCTGAAAAGTCAAATTCTGCGCCGGCCTCCATAAGCTCCTCAGATTGAGCCGCAAATTCTGTAGCGTTTAATTTGCCAGTTGTACCGTCTGGAAGCGTATAAAGCACATTAGATTTGCTCTGCGCAAGTGTATCGTCAAAGTCAAATACTCTTGCTTTCTTTTTAGGTGCTTTTTTATCTAACGCAACATTTCTAGCCTTACGTAAAACATTTAATTTTTCATTAAGCTCTTCAGTGCTTAATCCCGTAGTATCTACACCCAAGTCTTTTAATAATCTTTCGCTTTGTAGCCTTACTTGCTCTTGAGCTTTAGCAACGCCCGATTCACTATATATAGATAATCTTACCTGTCCTGGCGTTTTTTCATCAATTATTTCCCGCGTAGCAAGGTTAGCAAATTCTAGCCATTCTCGCTCAGTCATATAATTTTTAACAGACTGGTATCCGGCATCAATTGCTTTTGCTAAGCTTTTTCCTCCTTTGTATGCTATTTTAACCGCTCTTAATCCTCCGATTAAAACATTTAAACTAACATCTTTTGCTGCTAATATTAAAAAAGGATCAATAGCAAAACCTTTTGTGCCTGTAAGCTCTTTAAGTTTAGCAATAGCTCTATCAATAATAAACTCAACTTTATCCGCTTGTTCAGCAATTCCTTCTTGTTGCGTCTTTTTTATATCGGGAGCTATAAGACCGTCAAATCCAACATTGAATTCTTCAGCAATAGTTTTGCCGTTTTCAAGAATATAATTATTAGGGTTTATGCCTCCATTATTATTACTAACAAATTTATTAAAATATCTAGCCCACACATTATCAGTGACTTTCCAGCCTACAGGTAATAGCGATTTATAGTTATAGCCGTCTCCAACTAATTTATTATCATCAATTTCTAATAATTGCCCTTGAAAATAATTTTTTTCTATAGGCTTAAAAGAATTATTTATTTCACCCTTTATAGTTTTTTGAAATAAATATTTTGCTACAATGCTTGCAGGCATTGTATGCTCTTCGACTGATTTGCCAGCTATTTTTGATAAAAATCTAATAGGAGCTGCAACTCTAACAAAAGTATTTTGATGTCCGCTTGTTTTAGAAAGTATAGCTAAAATAAATTTAGAATTATCCGGGTTATCTTTAATCATTTTTTCAAATGTTAAAAATATTTCTTTTAATCCTTGAATTTTCTTTTTATTAAATTCTTTATGCTCTTTTGTACCAAATATATTATTAATAAAATTTTTACCGTACCCTTGCTTTGTTAAGGCTATGTTTATATTTTCTGATTCTGGTGCAAACTTTTGTGTAGGGTCTATTGAATTTAAAAGATCTTCTGTTGACGCAAACCACCAATTGCCCTTAGAAAATTCCCGTGGCCCATTTGAAAAACTTGTAGCCATTTTTTGCAGAGCTTCTTTGCTAAAATATTTAGGCAATTCATTTATTGCCCAACTTTGTACAGCCGCTCTATCGTTTTCATTTTTTGTTAATAGTCTTTCAATTTTATTTTGTGCGGCTATAGATGACCAGCCGCCTGATTCATATCTATTAAAGTCTTCTTCTGTTAATAAATCACTTTGTTGAAATAAATTTTTAGCTACATTAGACTTAAGCTCATTTAAATCTATAATTTTATTTTTTAAAGCTTCATTAGTATTAAGTATTTTAATAGCATGAGCAGCCGCCACAGAAACAGTCATAGCCTCTTTAAGGCTCTTTTGTCTATTAGATCTTGCTTGCTTTTTAAGACTTGGGTCGCTAAAATATTTTACAAATTCATCTTTATTTAAATTTTTAAATGCAACTTTTTCAAGCTGACCATTTTTAAAAACGAGCATGCCTGCTTCTTCAAAAGGGTTTAAACCACCTTCCATGCGAGCCATTCTCATACCTTCAACAGTTAATGTATCATAAATAGCTTCTGCATTTTTAGCTAAGTTGTTATCAAAGTCTTGCTTTGTTTTAGTGTTCTTACCCATAAAAGCATCAATTTTATCACGAAATTCGTTAATAAAACCGGACTTAATATTTCTTTTAAAAGATTTAGAGTCTACATCATAGTTTTTAAGTAATTCTTTTTCAACAGTAGCAGTGTCAAGTTCAATACCTAAAGCTTTTGCAGAGTCAATTTTTTCTTGAGCCTCTTCAACAACCATTTCAGATTGCATTTGAGAGTCAATAGCAGAAACAGCATTATCTATATTGTCTGTAAAAACCTGATCAAACATTTTATTATTAAAACGCATTGCCCTAAGGTTACCCCTGTTACTTAAAAAAGCATCTAAGCCTTGCTTTTGGGGGTCAAACTCATTTTGAATGAGCATAACCATGTTTCTTTTAGTATCTCCAATAAATTGGCTTCTTGTGTAATTACCCCTTGAATCTTTTGGTACGGGATCATATAATCTTTTAGCTATTGATTCTACAATGCCTCCCATAGCATTTTGGAATTCTAATGCAGCTTTATTAGGCATTGTTTCGCCTTTCTTAATATTATATTTATCATATATAGCTTGAAGCTTGGTAAACTCCTTAGGTTTGCTTGCTAATCTGCTTTTTGCTCGTTCAAAAGATTTTCGAAGTTTAGCGTATCTAGCATTATACTCTTCTTGTGTAATTCTTAAATTAGGGTCTTTTGTATTAAGAAGTTCTAATAATTCTCTGCTACCATTAACAAAATCTAAACTAGCTTTTTTAATACCTTTGGCTGTAGAAAAATCAGTTCCCACAATGCCCATAGCGCTTGGAACAGAATATGCTAATTGCGCTTGTCTATTTTTTATTTTAAGATCAAGCATAGCTATTCTTTCAGGGTCTTTTACACCCTTTTTTATTTCTTCAAGATTTTTTATTTCTTCATTTAATAATTCAACTCTTTTGTTTAAATAAAAATCTCTAGTTAAACCTTTTGTTTGATAACCTTCTAATATACTTCTTTCTAAACTAGCAGGATCATAATTATTTTCATTAGCAGACTGTAAAATAGTATCTTTTCTTTGTGTTAAAGAATCGTATTTTTCTTTTAAAGGCTGAATTGCTAAATTATATGCGTTTTTTGTTTTAGAATTATTAGAAACTTCAGCTGCATCTAATCTTATTTTACCAATTTCAGAATCAAGTTTTATTAATTCTTGTTTTTGTTTTGTTGTAAGATTATCAATATTATTTAAATCTTTTGCTAAATATTTTATTTGCTTAGATTTAATATCGTTTACTGCATTGCCTAAAAATTCTATTTGTTTTTTATCATTTTCAATGTTAGGATCAAGCTTAGCAATTTCTTCATTTAATTCTTTTATTAATTGTTCTCCTCTTGCTATTTCTATTTCACTGTCTTTTGATCTAAAAGGATTAAATATTTGTTTAAATATTAATGGGGATTTAAAAACACCTGCACTCATTACAGCACCCGACACAAATGAATCAAGCAAGCCTTCGCTTAATTCAATTTTTTTATCAAGCATAAATTTATCAACAAGGTTTTCAGTTCCTTGTGCTAACATTTCTGTTCCGCCTTCACCTATAATGTCAGAAGCTACTCCAGAAAAAGTTTGATTCTTTATATAATTTACAACAGACTCTTTTAAAGATGGTGATTTTTTAAAAGCTGCTTTTAAAACATTTAATTGGCGTAATGTTATAAGTTCACTTCCAGCTTCTCCTAAACCAACAATAGCAGGTGCAGCAAATAATTGACCTCTTGAATATTTTATATTTGGATTAGAATCCATTTCAGCCATCATTTCAGCATATTTTCCGCCAGCGGTCATTGCTCCCATTCCTACAAGTCCAGAATATCCGCCGCTTGCGGCAAGAGTAGCTATAATTGGTAATTGGTTTCCTATTAACTGGGTAAACCAAAGTCCAAAATCATCGGCTTCTAAATCTGAAACAGCTTTAGGCCTTGCGATATCGGATCTAATATCTTCTGATCCAGCTTTTAAAAAATTTCCCCACTCTAAACCTGTTTTTTCAAAATCGCCTAAGCTTATGTTCTCTTCTGTTAAAGCGTCAACAACGCCCTCAGTAGCGCTAAATAAGTATGCAGGAAGCTGCATGGTATTGCCTAAAATATCTAAAGATGTAGCGGCAAAAGAACCTACTAAATTAGATAAAGGATCATAATTTCTTTTTACTAAATCTTTTATTTCTTTTGATGTATTAGCTTTTTCTATAGAGCTTTTAATTATATCATCAGTACTTTCGTATTTTTTAGAAATATAAGATACAGCATTATTGATATTTTCTTGTATTTGTTTTGCTTGATCTAATTCTTTTTGGTTTTTTATTTGAACTTTTGAAAAATTATCAGTATAAGAAACAATATTTTTTATAACATCTGTATAAACATCTCGTTCTATTTGTGCATTTTTAGCATCTAATTTTCCAATATCAGCAATGCCTTCTGCTTTTTTAGTTTGTTCTTTTAATAACTCAATTCTATTATCAGCTTCTTTTGCAATGTCTTCAGTTTTGTCGTTATATTTTTTTTGTTTTAAATTTTCAATATAAAGATCCTCTGCTTTTGAATATATTTCGCTATCTGATATAATAGACCCCGTAGGCTTTTCTTTTTTTAATTCTGCTTTAGCCTGTTCAATAAACCCTTTTTTATTTAAGTCTTTGTCCTCTACTATTGTTTTAGGCACCCCTCCAATTGTTGGTACGCTGTAAGAATATGTTGGATTTTCAAAATAAGATTTAAATTCTGCTTTAGCATTATTTAATTCATCTTCATTTAAAGCTTCAAATTGGCTGGATGACTCTTGCCCAGAAGCAATAAGCATAGGATCCTCTGCATATTCATTTACAAATTTACCTTTTTCAAATTGATATTGTAAATATTTTTGTAAGTCTTCTTCTGAATTAATATTTAAACTTTTATCATTAAATAAGTCTTTTTTACTTACAATATATTCACCTTCAAAACTAAGGTTCCCAGGAATAGTGCCTTTTTCTGCACGAAATATATATTTTTTATCGGCTTCTTTTTGTTCTTTTGCTATTCTATTTGGCAGTGTTTCCTCTAGTGATTCCAAAAAACCACCTTCCCGCTGCAAATCCATAACGTTTTGCCCCGCTGCAGGTGCAGCTTCCTCCGCAGCAGGTTCTATCTTTTTTGCTTCATCCAAAGTATTTTGACCTAGCATTTCTGCTTTTTTATTATCAATAGCATTTTGAATTTCTTGTTGACTTAACCCTTGCGCTTCTAATTGCGCAGCAAGATTTAGTAATTCTTGTCTTTGATTTTCAGTTAACATACTAGTTATCTATATTATATTTTTTTGCTAATTGTTGGTCTAAATAGGATTTTATTCCGTTGTAATCTATTGGTTTATTTGTAGCGGGATCAGTCCAGGATTCTGATATTTTTTGAAATAATAAATCTGGATTATTAAAATCTTTTATATCGATTTTTATAGGCTCACCTGAATTAAATGCCTTTGTACCACTGTTCAACTCTATAAATGTTCCGTCATCTTCTGTAACTCTGGTTGCTTTAATTCCCAAATTTCTTAGATCCTCCTTCCAATCACCTGTATAAGGTACACCTGATTTAAATTTATTTTTTTGATAAAATTCCATTAATCTTTGCTGTGTAGGAGTCAATTCTAATTCATTAGATTTTTTTGATTTTTGTGAATAATCTAATTGAGCGGATCCGGCTTGAGCTTCAGCTTTCCTTGTATTAGCAATATCTTTTCTTAATTCTAATTGAGCTTTATATGTATCAGCGTTAGTATTGTTTATTATCTGTTTATTGGCATCTATCACTGCATTTTTACTTTGTTCTAGCCAATCTGCTTTTAGCCCTTGCCCTTTATATTTTTCAGAAGAATTAATAAAGTTATTTATATCGGTTAAACTTTTGCCTTCAAGTAATTTATCTAAAGTATCAATTCCATAAGATTCCGCATTACCACCTGCCAATTGATCCATTAATTTTCGTCTATCTTCAATTTCAACAGAATCCATTAAGTATTCCTTTAATGCTTTTCTTTTATCTCCTCTACCAAGCCCGTTAAAATATCCATCAAAACTTTCAGTTGCAAATTGCTTAAACCAAGGGGTTAAAGAGTTATCATCTTTATTATATATTGTTTGAATGTCTTCTTCGTACTTACCTGTTTTAGGGTTGATAGCCCGCATTGTGTTTCCTTCTTTTGTATCAAGTATATTTTTTGCATCCGCGGCAAGCTGTTCCTTAACATTTGTTTCAGGCTTTGTTGATACAAAAGGCAGCCTATCCATTTCCGCTAAGGCAGCGCTAATAGGATTATCGTTACCATCAACATCCTTCCATGTGCCATCTAATAATATTTTACCATTATCATCAACTTTATAGCTAACATTTGCCTCACCCCTAGCTAAAGCTGACCAAAATTGAAAATCTTTTGCACTTATAGAACCAGATAAAGTTCCATTTTCTAATCCATCTAAAAATTGTTCAACACCTGTATATATAACTTTTTCAGCTGATTTAAAGGCTGGTATTTGAGCATTTAAAACTTGTACAGATTTTTGGTAATCTGCACTAGTAATATCACCATTATCTCTAGCAATTTTTAATTGATTAAGTTTATCTACTAGAATATTTGAAAAATCCGTACGAGCATCATTCAAATTATCAGAGCTTGATTCTGCGGGTAAAATTAAACCTTCTCTAACCTTTTTGTCAATGCTATTTAATGTCATTTCAGCCGCAAGCTCTCTTTGCTTTTGAGCTCTAACGTCTGCTTGTTGTTTCTTGTTTTGAGCTACAGCTTGCCTAATATTAGCCCCCATTTGCATGCCCTGCTGGAGCCCTCTTTCAATGGCCTCAATATCTTCTGTGTATGTTGGTCCGTAGTACGTAGCATCGAAGCTACCAAATCCTTGTGCCATATTATTAGTTGTTTAGTTCCGCTAATTTAAGATCCATGTATCCTGATGCAGCGCCTGCCGCAGCGCTTGTTAAACCACTTAAGAGCATGTTTCGTTGTCTTTCATTAGCAGCTTGTTTTACCCCTGCTTCTTGAGCCTGTAAACTTAAATTAGACCCAAGTCTATTGTATTCTGCAGCTTGAACGTCTGCAGCTCCTTGAGCTTGTAATCTTTGTGCTTCCATACCCATTTGAGCATTAAATTGAGCGGATTGATTTGCAGCTTGCATATTAGCTCTGTTTGCAGCATTCTCAGCTTGAAATTGCTGCATTGTGAATTGATTTTGAGCACCAGCGTTAAATCGGTTCATTTGAGCTTCTTGACCAAATTTGCTTAAAGCAAATTGATTTGCGGCTTGAGCACCAAATCTTGCTGCGTCATTTGCAGCTTGAGCACTAAATTGGGCTGCCTGGTTTTGAGCATTAGCACCAAATTGAGCGGCTTGATTAGTTGCTGCCGTACTAAATTGCGCTGCCTGGTTGGCTTGAGCTGCATTAAACTGTTCTTGTCCTAAAGAAAATTGTGAAGATAAATTACTTTGAGCTAATTGATCTCTTTGTAATTTCATTTCACCTTCGGCTCTACGCATTTCATTTGCTTTAACTTGCCTGTCAATATCTGAAGCAATTTGCGCTTTAGATTTTGCAGCAGCCGCAGCAAGAGCAGTTGCTCCCCCTGCACCTGTGCCAGCTTGGGCGGCTAAATCTTGAGAAGAGGCTAAAGCTTGATCAGCTTCTTGAGCGGCTAATTCAGCACCAGCGGTTGAAACCTGTAAATTTGCAAATTCATTTGTAAGTCCAGTCCCCGCTCCTGTTAATAGTGGTCCTATACTTGTGCCCTGTGCAGTATACCCTTGCGCAGTATAGCCCTTTGCATCGTAGCCTTGAGCATCATAACCTTGTGCATCTGCTAAAGTAGGCATTTGAGCTGTTTGAGCAGCGCCAATTTGAGCAGCTTTAGTAGCTACAGGATCATAAGCAGCGCCTTGTATTCCTTCAAAAGCATTTTTAAATTTATAATTATTTACTTTTGCTAATGAGGTTTGTTTTGCTTTTTCAGCTTTTTCAGCAGCAACTTTTTTCTTTTTGCGCCCGAATAAAGAGCCAATACCCGATATTATTCCTGGTGCAGCAGCAGCTAATGCCCCTGCTAATAATACGCCAGCCCCCTTTGTTATTTCGGGTTCAAATAATAGCGTTTCTAATAAAATCATTATAGTCATCTTTTGTTAATGAATAATTGTAATCTTCTAATTCGTCTAAATTTTTCAATTCAAATGGATTTTGAAAAACATTTTGAAAAATACTATTTTCATGCGCATATATAGCTCTTTGAATACCCGATTCGGAAAAACCCATATAAGGCGCTTCAAAAGTATTAGTTCCATTTTTGTCGGATACAGTTATGCACCCAGAAAGCAAAAACCAAACATGTTCTCTTTTATGAATAGCACTAATAACGGAAGTTCCTTGGTTTAATATCATTTTTCTTAAATAAATACCAGGGACAAATTCGTGCTTTAAATCAAATAATTGATTGCCATCACGAACAATGCTACCGTCATTGTGAACTAGAAGATCACTGTTTTCTTTTGAATAAGCAACTTTTAAAAGTTTGTTAACTTTATTTTCAAAAGATTTTGCTATTATTTTATTTTTAATAAATTTAATTAAATTCATATTATTGACTTGAATAAACAGCTTCAGAATTAATTGCAAATAATTCTGCTTTGTTAATTGATTTTTCTACTGGTAATTTAATACGTGTCCTCATAAAAGTACCTTTGGTTCCGGAAACAAGTTTTGTTGCATCAGCTACAATAGCCCCATTAGAAGCTTTATAAGTTGTTTCTTCAGAAACTATAGGTGCAAAATATTTGCCTTCTTTTTCTTCAAAGGGAAATTTAATTATTGTGCTCATTATGCATTTTGTGTTATAGTAATTGTTTGATTTGCAACAGCAGGTCCTGTAACGCGTGAATTATTATATTTACTTATAGTTAATGTAGCAGTCCTACTAGACCCCGTTGTATTGTCACTTACATTAATTGCAAAAGGATAATTTGAACCAAGAAGATTTAAACCATCGGGATCAACAACCTTTGAGCCAGGCGAACCATTTATTAATACCCAGTTTTGATTAGATGAAATTTGTATAGGTATTGTAGCTCCATTAGCATTTGTTATTAATGTGCTTGGATTAGAATCAGCTGCAAACGTTATTGAAGGGACGTAGGTTCCAACTGATGCAGTAACTTCGCCCGCTCCAGTTATTGTGGATGTAGCCAAAGTAGTTTCAGAAACTTTTGGTAAAACAATAGTTTTTTCTAAATATTCCTGAGTACTGCTTTCTACTGTAGATGTTACAGAATATCCGGGTACATCATAAGTAATATCATGGCCATCAGGTAAAAACACTTTGGTTGAGCCAGAAGCAGTCCATCTTATTGTTGCAGTTCTTGTGTCTGGACTATCATATGGTGTTATGGTGTATGCCACTCCAACCGTAGTCCCGCTTGGTGTTGTTATTACTCCGCTAGCGGGAGTTGCCCACGTAAGAGTTGGTTTTGCTAAAGCACTACCACTTATACCCAACGAATTGTTTGTTGCAACATTAGGCACTGTGATTGGGAACCCAGCTGTTAACGAGCTAGACGTAACAGAAATATTAAATGGAACTATATTAGTAGCTCCGCCCATACCGCTGTGGTTTGAACAATAATAATATAAATCAGGAGTAGATTCTGTTATTTCTATTTGTATATATGCACCAGCAGTTCCTGGAGTTCCATTTTCTGTAACGCCAGTTGTGTATTCTGAACCGCCTCCGTGTGTACCGTCTGAAGTTGTACTGAATTTTAACGGATGAGATGCATTAGAAGAATCACTCTGATCAAATATATAAGTCTTGCCTATTGTCATTGCTATAACAGGCTGTTTTATATCATCTATAACAATTTTGTTACCAGTATAATTTCTTATTATAACATCTTTTGTTACAGTGCCAGATATAGCGCTTGAATTATAAGAACCTAATGAAGATACATTTGCTGAAATGTAACCTGGGTCAATATAATGAGTGCTTATTGGTGAAACATCAACATCTAAATCCGTATTGCCTGGGTTTGTAAATGTAGCTAATGCAGGACTTACTGTCCCATTAGAAACAGCATCCCCAACGCTTACAGTAAGAAGACTCACTTCGTAAACCAAATCAGCACCAATACCAGATACAGTAATTGTTTTTGTTTCGTTTATTGTGCCTGCGGTATAACTTATTAAAAATACTAAGTTGTTATTTGTTATTTGCGTTGGATTTTGAATAGTCAATCCGCTACCAGACAAAACAACATCCGTTACAGATTCAAATTGGTAATCGGCGTTTTTAGGCTTAGCAGTAATTACCCATTGGATAGTTTCATTTTCTTTTGCATAGATAGATCTTTCACCAGAAACAACGCTATTGTTAACAGCTCCTGATAATTGCAGAGAAATTAAACTATAGCTATCTAGTACTGGAGCATCACCAACAGAACCTAAATCGGTTTGTAAAAAGTCAAGTTCCCAACCTTCAGTACCTTCATAGCTTATATTATTAAAAGTTTTAACCGTAGAAGGGTTATCATTTAATATTGGTTCAATATAAGATTCAGCAGCGGCTGCCCCGTAAAAAGTATTTCTATTTACAGTGCTATCATTATGTTTCCATAATTTACCGTTTTTAAAACTGTAATATACATTATTTAAACTAATGCCGCCCTCTTGTTCAAATGATTTAAAACTTGTCCATCCTTGCGAAGATTCATCAAAAGACAATGTAAAATAGTTATCACCTGCTGTAGCTATATTGGTGTCATCAAATCCACCATATCCTTCACCTATAATTGTTAAGTGATATAACCCTTGGTATTCATCATAAGAACCAATAACGTCAGTAGAATTTTTTAAAGCATCTCTAAAAAAGTCTTTCATTCCGTTTCTTGATATTTCAACCAATCCATTTTGAGAAAGGCGCATTACAGCTCCTCTATTTTTATCTGTAAAGTATTTAGCATACCCATAATATGCAAATGATTTAGCATCTTTTGAAATACCAAACTCACCAGCGTATGGTGCAATAGTACCTAAAAACTGCGAACTTGTTGTTACAGGTATCGCTCCGCCTTCAGCAGAAAATATAAAGTTTTTATTTACAGGAGATCTTGAAATCTTATCTTCTTGAAAAACAACAACTTGCGTGTCATCCGCAAAAAGCTTTTGTATTGATCCATCTTGTGGATCTAAAGATATTGTTAAGCCGCCTTCAGATTCATTAAATTGATTTATATAATTTACATTTGTTCTTGAATTAAATAAACCGCTTGAATGAATTAGCGTATTGAATCTTCTTTCTTCTGCAAAGTTTTCTTTTGTAACATATGCTCTTACTCCTACATCAAAAGCTTTTTCATTATATCCAGCTCTTAATCTATTTATTTCAATATGAGCACCTGAACTAAATGTAAACAAATAACAATTATAAAATTGTATATCTATAGCAGTTGTGGTTAATGTTGAAACCAAACCTCCAGTTGATGTTTCATAGAAAATATCTAAATCAGAAATAATAGGTTCTGTTTCAAACACGCATATTCCTCCGCTAACTCCATCTGTTGGTACAGTAGCAAGACCAGATGGATTTGCTATAGACTGTATTTTAGATAAACTAGCTGTTGTTTTGTTTACTCCATTTAATATTTTTGGATAAACAGAAACATTACATGGTGATATTGAGCTACCTGTGCTTGGGGGTATAACAGCTGTTTGATCTCTAGGTATTTTATTAATACTGTCTCCTAAACGAGATACTGTATTTAATGCTGTAATTCCTGAAATCCAATTATAATATTCTTGCTCTCTTTGTTTTACAACTATTCTATAAGAATAACACCAATCTAAGGCTTGTAAAGCATCAATAGAAGCTTGCGAAAATGCTATACGCAATGAATTAAAAGCTGTAGTAGTGGTAGCATCACCTGTGCTTGCGTCAACAAAAACAGTATCACCACCAGTTTCAGATAATAAAACAGGTGTTTGTCTTCCAAATTTATCAGCTAATACTACGCCAACTTGATATGTTCTTCTTGACTTTACAGACATTTTATCATCAAGTGCAGTATATCTTGCAGAGCTTTCGCCTGTTCTGGTTACAGTAAATGATAAAGCAGGTATATTATAGTTTTGTAAATAATTACCATATATTAATCTACCACCAGCTAATTCTTGAGATTTTGCTTTTCTCGGTACGGAATCATATACTCTTGTCAATTGATCCGCGGGTAATGTTTTGAAGGGGTCTTGTGATTTGTAGAAAAAGTTAACAGAAGTTTCTGTAGTTACAATTTTCTTTTCTACAACATAAAGAGAGTTAGATCCTGTTTCTTTATATATCAATTCAACCTTTTCAATACCAAAATTTGCAGGCGTAGGTATAGATAATTGTACGGATTTAATTGCATTTACAAATGTTTCAATTTCGCCAAAAGAATCAATGTTACTGGATACAGTATCTACATTGTCTAATCTTGAAAAGCACACAGGCGTAAAAGGAGCCAGTACGCTATATTCGCCATCTTCAAACTGGTATCTATAAGAAAATCTAATTAATTTGTTTTCTAAAAAGTTTGATGTAATAGGATCACCGTTTTCGTCAACGTCTGATACCCCAACTATAGTTGCTGCATTATACGGAGCATATTTAGCTACCGAAATTAAATTATTAATATTAGCTGCAAGATTATAATAGCCGGGCGTATTTTTTGCCGTTTCAACGTTTATTTTTCTTGGAGGGTTTCTGTCATCTGTCCAAAACAAAAGTTTATCTACTAGATTAATTCCTGTTATTGGATAATTTTGATGAAAGTTTAAATCCTCACTGTTTACTATTATAGTTGATTTATTTGATTTTTGATCGTATTCAATAATCTGGTGAGAGCCAGAATTAATTTCATTATACGAATTATTGTTGGTTACAAAATAATATATTTTTTCGTCACCATTATCTCTGTATTGCCCAATTGTTTTAGCATTAGATATTGTAGTGTCAACAATAAGCTTATTCCCTAATATATTTTCAACTGAACCTATATCAGAGCTTTCAGATTTACTAACGTTTATATTTAAAGCTTCTCGATATTCTCCGGGCTTAAGCATTTTTTCATCTAAATCGCGATTCATTCGACTCGCGTTAAAGAGTCTTTTGATTTCTGGCATATTTTAGTGTTTAATCCACTTTGACTTACCTCTTAATACTTGAGTTAATTCTTCTAGCTTAAGATTACTTAATCTTAATTTAGCATTACGCATTTTTGCTGCAGCTTCTTTTTTATAAAGAGCAGCGGTGGGGCCACCTGAAGGGCGCAATTTAGATAAATTATAAAGCATATTTGCATATACCGCGTCTTCAGCAAGCTTAGGTACTAGTACGTTTTCAAAATTACCATTATCTCCTAGTCCATCTGAAATATATTGAAAAGCTATTAAATCACCTTCGCTAAAAAATGAATCAAAATATATTTTTCCATTTTCAAGATCCAACACATAGCTTCCATTTATATTTTGGCGTTCAGGCTCAGATCCATATCTTCTACCATAAGCAGAAAGATCGTCATCATCAAAATAACCATCATAATAGTTTTGAAAGTCTTTAGTTGTTAAAAATTTTTCAGAAGCTTGGAATCTTTCAATAGTTTCAGAAGTTTCATTAAAAGTTAAATTTCCATCCTGATCATAAACATATCTAAAGTCCTGATCTTGCATTACGGCTTTTGTAGGCTTGGTATATTTTGCATTTTGTATAGGACGATGATTACCATTAGAATCTACATATGAAACTTTAACATAGTTTACATAGTCAGACGGCAAAGATAATTGTAAGGTGGAACTTAATTCAATTTCAATATTCTTTTCAGCATGGAAAATATCATAGCTAAATTCTTGAACAGATCTTTGCGCCCAAAATGCAACCTCGTATCTTGGCACTTTAGTTAAAACTTTACCATCACCAACATAAGCAATCATAAAGTTATTTATAATATCATTTAAATGTACTCTACTGTAATATCCTGCAATAGCTGTTCCAGTTCCGCCTTCTGCTAAGGAATAATTATCTACGTCTAAAGGTTTTCTTGATATTGCCATTATTGTTCAGTTGCTTGTAATTGTTGATCTTTTGATTGTGCAAAGCCAGCCACATCCGCTTGCTTTATAGTAACACCCGCTAAAGTAAGTATTTTGTATACTAATTCGTTTTTTTCAGAAGGGTGTAATTCAAAATTTAATGATTTTGCAGCATTGCCATAATCGTCCGTAGATGGATCAAAAACTGTAGAATCATATATAGGCTTATTTGGAACTCCGGATGCAACCTGCTGCGCTGTAGGCATCAAATAACCCCACTTAGGCTTGTTTGGTTTTTTAAGATATTCCAATAATACATTAGATGCTATAGTAGATGGGTATATTTTTATTGCATTACCATTTATTGTATATACAGGCTGAGTTGAAACTGGAGCTGTAAGCGGAGATAAATTTATATATTTTAAATCTTTATGAGAAGCTAAATCAGCATCAACATTATTTACAGAAACAATACCAACTTTATATAAATCACTTGGTAGTGCCCATAAATTATTTGAAACAGTTAAATTTGAAGAAGCATAAAATATATTTATTTTTTCAGAATTTGATAAAACAGGATCTGAAAAATCTGCGCTTATTGCAACGCCAGACTCATACATTGCTTGCTTATTGAAATAATTTTCAAATATTTCATTTTGAGCTTGGTCCGCTAAGTTATTAAACTCTTCTGGAGTTATGTAACCTCTATTGTCTTTATTAGTAATAGTGAGTACAATATTATATACCTCGTTTATGTTTACCATGCGTATCTTATTAATTAGTGAGCATAGGGTTGATTTCTCACCCTATACCCTTTTTCTTATGAAAGTTTTTTCATAATAGACTTCATCAAATCAACACCTTCATCAGTTTTGAAATATTGTGCTAATGCACCATATGGATGTTGATCAAAAGGTACAGTCATTACCTTTTTACCATTTGCTAATTTAAATACTGTTCCATCGTCAGTTAAGTTTAATAAACCAATTTCAACAGCTCTATTAGCTAAATTTCTAAGTTTTATATCTTCGTCTTGTGATAACTCAATAAATAAAGCTGGATCATCTTGAGCAAACCTATAAGCATCTCGTTTTAATTCTTTAGAAGACATGCTTGAAACAGCCGAACCTAATTCGGTTCTCATAATTGCTTCTAAATGATCAACATCTAATGTTCTTACAAGATTTAAAGCTTCAAGTTCTAATTCTAATGATTCAATTTCATCAGTAGCTTCTTTAACTTCATCTATTTCTGTCCACAGCATACCCGCTTGCGGGTGATACAAAGACATTAATTTTTGTAAACTTTGTTGTTGTTTTGGAACTTCAAGCACGCCATCATAAAAAATAATGTGACCTAAAGTAGCATATCCGCTTTGTTCATCAGCAAATAAAGATTTTTGATTTGTTGCATATCGAATTTCTTTTTGTTCGCCGTTTTCTTCATCAAACCAAAACAAAGGTTTTCTTATAGTATGTTTTGACTGTACAGTCCAGCTAATTGGAGCTTTATTGCCTGTTAAAACATATATTCTATCTTTTATTTCCCAGTTTTTTTCAATCTTACGTACTGGGGCTTTTTTTGTAGTTTCCATAATATAATATAATATAATTAATAATAGAGGTATGGGGCAGCAAAGCCACCCCGTCCCCTATAAAGTATTAAGCTTTAAACAATACGAAATTGTTTGCACCTTGTACAACTAAACATCTTTCAGATAGATAGTGCATTCTCATCTCATCAATTGGAGAGTTAGAAGCGCCACCAACAGATCCTGTAACCCAAGATTTGTTTTTTCTGTTTTCTGTTTCAGAAGCACGGTAACGTACATGCAAGAATGGTCTCTTGATGTTTTTACCTAGCACTTGATCGTAAACTGTTGAAGTACCAGCAGGAACTAATACACCTTCAATATCTTTGAAACCTCCACGAGTAGAGAAATCATTTAAGTATTTCCAGTCAGTTTTATAGAAATCATAAGAACCACGACGGTATCCTGTGAATCCTAAGTTAAGAGCCATATCTTCGCTGTTGTTAAATACCCCGAAAGAAGTACCTCCAGAATATCCTCCATTTTGCTGTGCAAGAATGTCATCAATTTCTAAAGAAAGATCGCGACCTAAGAAAAGCATGTTTTCTTCGATTGCTCCTTGCTTGTCTAATTGCTTAAGAACAGCGTCAAAATCTGTTAATGCTCCACCTGAAGCTTGTGCTCCAAAGTCAGAATATACATTACCACGATCTTCAATAGCAGCAAAGAATCCTTGAGAACCTTTAGCAGTAGCTGTGATGTTTGAATCATAGAAGTCTAGAGTAGCTCCAGTACCATTTTGCTCAACACCTTCAACCATTGCCATTTCTAAGTAATCTTCCCAACGTAATCTATTTTCGTGCTCAGATTTTAGATACCATAAATATCCAGAAGCTCCGTTTTCAGAAGTCACTTCAATCCATCCGATTTGAGCAGTGTCAGAACCGTTGATAGAATAGTGCTCTTTAAGAATAACAGGGCTGTTCTTAAATGTAGCATAGCTAGGATCTAGCTTTTCAGTAAAGTTAGAAGATCCTTTTGCAAATTCAGAACCATAAGCAAGAGCTGTGAATCTTTCAGTTGCTAGGATAGCTGGAGTTCCAGTTAAAGTTTTAACTTGGAAGTATTGTCCAGATACATTTGTTACAATACCTTTAACAACAGACCCAGTACCTCCAATTCCAGAAGTAGCAGAAGACTGTGCTTGGATCATAACTGTTTGTCCTTTTCTAAAGTTAACAGCTGTTGTTCCTTGAGATGTAATACCTAAGCTTGTTGGCTGAGCAGCAGGAACAGTAAAGTTCATAACTTGTCCACCAGAAGCAGATAATGTAGCTGTTCCAGGGGTAGTTCCTGTAGTAGGCATTGTAGCTGCAGAGCTTAAGTAAATAATGTTAGCATAACGAGTATGCAATCTACCTTGCTCAGTCCAGATAATTTGATCTGAAGTCGAAGGCATTTCTGCTGATACCATACGAAGGAAAGATCCGATAGAGCGATTTCCGTAACGCTCTACTTCTTGTTCGTATACATCAGGTAAAAATTGTTGTGCCCACTGATTAAATGAGCTGTCTGTAAAATCAATATAGTTACCAGTATAAAGAGCTTTGCTTTGAGTTGGTTGCAAAGCTGCTGGTATTCCACTTGTAAAAGCCATTTTTTAAATGTTTTTAAAAATTAATTAGTTATTTCCATTTTATGCGCAATCGATCCGAAGAATCACTTTGTACAACTCTTACTTTATTATCTGTAGGTGCTATGGCTGAATTATCAGTACGTGGGCTCATATCAATATTTTTAGACTTAGCTGCAGCTTCTTTTATAGCATCGGCACGGCCCTGCTCATAAAAATGATTTGCAATTTTATCTGCATTATTAGCTGCAAATAAAGCCTTATGATAATCACCTACTCTTTCCATGTGCCCGTCTTTATTTAAAAACGGTGTAATAAAGTTTTCAATTGACGATTGTGAAGTTTTTACTTTTTCTGTATTATCAACTTTAAATCTATATTTCTTTTCTCCAACTTTGAAATCAAAACCTTTAAAATCATTTTGGAAAAACTTTTCAGATCTAGTATCAAATATTTCTTTTGCTTTTTTAGATTGTTCTTCGTATTCTCTTGCTTCGTTATAAAACTCATAAGCTTTTTTATAGTCATCAGGAATATCAGTTTGCTTTCTTAACTTAAGATCAGCATAATATTTTTCTTTTGAACTATTAAAAAACGTCTGCGCTTCATATAGTCTTTCTTTAAATGCAAGTTGTTTTGCTTTAACTTCAGATTGCTCAGCAACCTCTTCGTCATAAGCAAATTCTTTTTGCATTAAAAAATTTATATCCTCATTATCTAAATGAGGTTTTGTGTTTTTTAAATATTCAAAAACCAAAGTAGTATTATCCATTTTAGAATAATCTCTATTAAGGTTTACATAATCCTCAAGACCCCCGCCGGTTTCTTCCATAAAGCTAATTAACTTTTGGATGTCTTCTGGATATTCTATTTGTTGCGGTTGTTCGGGTTCAGAAATTTCCTGTTGTTCAGATTGTGTTTTTTGTTCAACAACATTTTCTTCAACAACTTCTTCAATAACTTCTTCTAAAACATTTACCTCTTCTTCTTGACTTGGCTCTTCTGTATTTTCGACCCGTACTTCTTCGTCCACTTTTTCGCTATCTCCGGCTGGTTCATCCATAGATACGCGCGTTGTTTCTTGCTCTTGAATGGCATCTTCTTTTTGTTTTGGTGGGCTATCAACATTCACGCGATATACACCGTCGTCTTGAAACCCATAATTAGAATCTACTTCGCCAGCTTCTATTGCTTCTTGCAATACAGCAGCTTCTTTTTCTTGTGTTGAAACATTTTCTGTGCCTTCAACAGCTTTTACTTGTACATTTTCTTCCATGATATAATATAATATAATAATTTATTTTTTACTTCGGCTCAAATCTTGATAAATCAAAACCGCCTAAAACATCATTTCCTTTTGATTCAAATGATTGTTTTGGTTTTTCTGTTTTTGGTGGACCAGAAATAGAGCTAACTGATATTTTTTTGTCAGCTATTCTTTCTTGAGTTTCAGATTGTTTGTCAACCAATTCTTTTTGAGCAGATAATTCTAACTCTTTTAATTTAACATTTAAGTCATATTCAAATTGCATTAACTGCTTTTTAGTTTCAGCTTCAAATTGTAGTTTCTTAATAGATAGTTCATTTTCAGCTGTTGAAATTTGAATAGCGCTTTCGGATTTGACTTGTTGCGCTTGTGCTTTTGCATTTTCAATTTCAATTTGTGCTTTACCTTGCGCTTCAGCTTGAGCAACAGCAGCGGCTTGTGCAGCTTGCTGATCAGTCATTTGCTTTTTAAGTCTTCTGAATTTGAGTAATTGATTAGCAAGTTTTATATTTCTAACTTCTCTAATATCAATTGCATCTTCTAAGAAAATACTTTGTTGAGCTAATGCTGCTTGTATATTGTTTTCTAAAGATTGTTTTTCAAGTTCATCTGGCTGTAAATCTAAAAATATACCAAAGTCGTGTAGATGCAAGTTTTCTAATTCTTTTAAAGAACCTACAGAAAATTGCCCTAAACTTGAAATAAACATATCTCTTGTTGGATGGAATTCTAATATATCCTTAAATCTTAAAGATATTGCTTCTGCCAATGTTTTTGTAATAAATAAGCTTGTCTCTAATATGTGTCTTGTAGCTACATTACTATTAGCAGCTGCCATTTTTTGAACCCCAACTAATGCTTTTGGATCTGGGTCAGATCCGTCTCTTGCTTCATTTAATCCGGTAATATCCCGAATCATTTGTAAATATTGATTGTATGCTCCAATCAATAATTGTACTTGGTTTCCGCCACCACCAGGAAGTTCTTGAATAGGCACTTTGCCTGGGTTCGGATCGCCTTCAACAGTTAATGATCTACCTATAATAGATCCTGTTTGGAAATACATGTTTAATGCTTCCTGCGGATTATAGCTAGTGCCGTTTCCTAAATCAATTTCAGCTAATCCATCAGCATCAATATAAACTCCAGATGGAGTCATTCTTTGTATTGCTTGTTGTAGCTTTAAATGTGTTAGCTGAATTAAATCAGCATAAGGTGTCATTTTAGCAACCAAAGAATCAATTTTACCTTTATATATTCTAGGGGCCGCTACAACATAATTCATTAAAACCTTATTCGCATTAGAATGAGGTCTAATCATATTAGTAGCCTTTTTCCATTTTAAAAGTTTATTAGCTCCTAAAATATAAACACCTTCATATATTACTTCTTGTGCCTTTGCTACTCTTTCAAATCTTGTTCTTTTATCTTTTGGCGGATCAAAAGAATCATCTTTTTCAATCGCTTTTTCAGCGCCAGAAGCAATTTCTTTTATTTTATAAACGTTATTTTCCCACGTTTTCCAATTAAAATATAAAACGTTAACGCTATTATCTGCTGAATCTGTAGTATTTTCTACACTATAATTATTTGAATAATTATTCCAACCGCCGCTTTTATTACTTAAATCTTCAATATCTTCGTTTGATAAACTTGGAAATTGTTTTTTAAGTTCATTTACTCTTGTTGATTTTATTTCGCCAAAATAATAGCAGTCTTGAAAATAAGGATCTTCTGTATATGACCATATTAAGTTTGCGGGATCAACGTAATCCAATTTAACACCATCAGTATTATTAAAAGAATGGCGTGCTGCTCCAATGCCTAATACAGCTATATCATAATCAACACGAGATTTTGTATATTCGTATTTGTTTTGATTAAATATATTTGATATTGCTTGTTCTTGTGCTATTTCTATTCCTTGCTTATAATTAAGCTGCATAAATAAATCTAACTCTTCGCTTGATCCAGGTAATTTTTCTTTTTCAATATTGCGAACATTAGTACCAAGTTCAGCCTCAATTAAATCAAGCATGGCATTAGTATTCATATCTCTTTGAACACCTTCAACATACTTTGTACGTTTACCAGTAGAAATAGGATCTTCACCTACCGCTCTAACATTATATAAGCGGTCTTGCATTCCGTTTACAACAATATCAATAAACTTTGGAATGATTGGTACAGGTTTCCAATCTAAATTAAGATATGATAAATCACCATTAATAGCAAATTCATCTTTATATTTTCTTATTGATTGTTCGCCTCTAGCATATAAACGTAACCTATGAAATTCATCGCGTAAAGCATAATATCTGCCTTGTGATCCGCGGCCTGAATTAAACCATTCTTGTTCTATGGCTTTTGCAACTTGCGTACCATATTCAACAGTTTTTTTCTCTGAATCAGACACTGCCTGACTTGGAAAATTAGAATAGTTATTTTTTATTTTTGCCATATTTACTTAATTAGCACACTTTGATCTCCTTCATTCTTATATCTTGAGAATGAAAAATTAAGTTTTTTAGTTGATCTTTCTTGTCTTGGTCTATATAAATGTTTTCTACAAGCCATTATTGCTAAACCACTACTGATTGAAGCATCATGCGCTGTTCTTTTTGATATATCAAATTTTGCCCAATCTTCTAATGTTCTTTGAAAATACATATTTCCATAATTATCACCAATCTTACCTACGTTTTCTTCTATGTAGGATTCAATTGCTGCCGCGTGAGCTTGACGTATATCTTCAGAAGTATTCGGTATTCCACCAAGTTCAGCTTCTGTTTTTGATAATGCCCCGCGTAATTTATCTGGTCGGTTCATAGAGAAACCTCTATAACCTCTTCTTTTAAAATGATATAATAATCTTGGTTTGTTATTTTCCGCTAGTATTGACATCCCATAAAATACACAAGCCATTAAAACATCTTCAAAAAATATTTCAGCTGTTTGCGGTCTTGCAATGTATTCTAAAAAGAATTTACTAGAAGGAAAATCAGGGTTCATTGAAAAAGTTGTTAAACCGTGTAGTGCCCCATTAGATCCACCACCACCAACTGTTCCTGATATATCATATGAGTCACAGCCAAAATATCCAAATCCTTCATTGCCTGGATATTTTATACCATTCTTTTCAATTACATTATTCCTATGTTCTGCTTTTGGTAACCAGCTTATACGGAATCTACCGTTTCTATTTGGTGTCCAAATAACTTCTGTATCTTTTATTCCATTACGCCAAGAAAAGCTACCTTTAACAACATAACCATTCATTGCCATCTCTTCATTATGATCTATTTGTTCGTAGATTTTTGTAAGATTAAATAATGAATTTAATGTTTCATCTCTAAATGCGTGTTTTTCACTTCTTGGAAATTGTCTATAATATTCATTTAAAGCATCGGCGTCATTTCTTAAACCTTCTACCTCATTTTCCCAATGTTCAATAACTCCTGTATGTATGAGACCGCCATCAATTCCTTCAACCGCTTCTCGTGGTGTATTGAAGACAGGGAAGCCATACTTATCAATGAATCCTTCGTAGCCCCATTCCATAGGAATGAACAAAGCGTATAATCCACTTGTAGTCTGGCCATTTTTATTTCGTGATCTAACGTCTGAGTCATAGTACAATTTTTTAAAATTATCCCCGCCTTTATCTAAAGCATTCGACGTAGATCCCATCATGCATTTGCCAACAATCTTAGCTCCTAGTCTTAAACAAGTTTTTGTTACACGCCAGTTATTTAATATATTATCAGGCCGCTCCCATTTACCAGATTCGTCATGAACTAATAAAATTAATTTTTCACCATCATAACTATTGTCTCCAGTGTTCTTCCAGTCTATTGTTGTATCGAGCCCCTGCCCCGTGAAATCGTCTTCGGCCTCTTTGAAGGAATTTCTTGTGAGCCTCCTCGAGGGTACCTTGTACGATAATTCGGTTTTCGGACGTTCCATTCCGTCCTGTATTGGTTTGAAAAAGAACGGATAGTTGGTCGATATTGGTACAACCTTGTCTGTAAACATCTTCTTAGCATCGGATCCTGACTTAGATAATATTCCAAATCGCGAGTCCCTTGATGTTGTAGCAACGTTAACAGTTTCTGAAGACGCCATGAAGCTAAAGCCAGACCGTCTGTTTTTGAGGTAGCACATTCCATAACATCTGCTATCAGCCTTGCATGCTTCCCAAAAGTAATAGAAGATCCTGTTGGCATGCCTGAAATCCGGTGCCCCCACGTCAATCTTTGTCCAGTTGAGATACATATAGTGTGATCCTGTAATGTAGCATGGCTCACCGTTGCACATGAACCAATAACCATCATTCCTACGAGTAAACTCGGTATCAATATATTTATAGTATTGCTCTTTAGTTTTTTCAGGATGATGTTTAAAATCATGTATGGTTTTTATTTTGCTTAATGATTCAGGTCTTTCCCTTCTTATAAATACCTGGTCTTCTTTCTTTAATTCCTGACCATTTATTTTTTCAGGAGTTTTAGGTATTGCTATCTTGAGACCTTGAATCTCATATATTTCACCAATTGTACCGTCTTTACTTATTACAACGCAATCAAGTTCTTCGTTGTATCCGTACTCGTACTTTTTATGTTTATTATTGTGCTTTACTTTTTTGGTATCAATATGGTCTATAATTATATTGTAGAGTGATTGTGTATACATTATTTTATTCTATCTTCTACTCCAAAAAACTTTACAGACTCTTTTTTATCTTTTGTATTATCTTCAGATAATTCTTCTATCTTTTCTATTATTTTAAATGAATCTTCTATTGCAACCCATTTTGCTTGAGCAGCTATCTTTGCTTTTTCAGGTTCTAGTTCAACTAAATCTATTCGTTGTCTTATAACTTTATCTAATTCTAATAAAGCTACTTGAGCAGCTTCAATTACTTTTTTTCTCGGATCCATAGTTTATTGTTATATGATTTGATAAAATTCTATATAATTTTTGATCCTCTATGCTAAACTCATATTCTGAATCAGGTGTAAACCCTACCACGTCGCCTACGGTAAATCCTAAGGCTCTTAAATAGCTGTTGCTATACACAAGCTCTCCTAATAATTTTCGCTCGCTGTCAGTAGCCCATTTGGAATCTTCTTTTAATGGCTTTACAAAACAATAACCTTCTAAGCAGTTCCATTGTCCATCTCTTTTGTAAGCATAAATTTGATCAGGAGCAACCATATATTCCCTATCTCTTATATAGCTAGAAGAATCTTTTTCATTGCCTCTAATATCAATCCATCTGCGAAATACGTTATGATGCAATATTACTTCATCATTTTTTTGTATTGGCGTTTGGACCATAGCTGGGGTTGAAATAACTTTGCCAATTCTATTTGTAAACATAAAATCGCGTTCTGTTATTTCTGTATTTAAAATAAGCTCTTGCCCCTCTACATCTGTAGAATTATTATATCTTTGATTACAGTAAATAATAAAATTGAAAATTGAACGCATTAGTAGTCTAGGTTGTACTCAACTGAAATTGCCATGTTTTTATTAAAATGTTTCCAAGGCAATACTTCGTCATTTTTTTTAATAAATATATTATAAGTTCCGTCTTCTTCTATGATGTCTGAAATAGTATGCCCACCATAAACTTCTTGACCAACAGCATAATGCATTGCTTCATTTTTATAATCTTGGCCAATTGATATTTTTCTAATTAATTTCATTCTAGTAAGTCCAAATTGTTGTTTCAGGTGCGCCAGGATAACCAATACCTACGTGCACAAAGTTATTTTTTCTACTTATACCTATTCTTTTAAATCCAACTTCAATAGCTGCTTTTACTAATTTAAAGGTTGCCTCACCACCTACACAAGCAATATCAACTGCAGCACCATAAGTATGTTCGCCTGGTTTTGATTTTTTAGCTTCAATTGGATGATCAGGAGATCTATAAGTTGATGTTAACTTAATTGGAAAACCATAAGCTTCTCTTAGGTTGTCAAGCATTTCTAAAAGCTTTGGATCCATTTTATCAAATTCATTAAATTCAGATTCATTAAAGTATTTCATTGTATTATTTTTTAAGTTTACTATGTATATTAATTAAAGTATAGACAATTGTTAGTAATAAAACCCCTGTCTGTAACGCGGGATTTAAACCTTCTGCCAGCGGCGAGCTTGCTATTAATGCTGTTATATTTATACCGTATATTTTTAAATCTGTCATTTGTGTCTATTATTACCCATAATTTTTTCGGCACCGCGTGATCCAAAATATCCTATGAATACAATTGTCATTAATTCTTTCACTGTGTCTAATTGTTCTATTTGCATATACCATCCAATAACAAAAGCTACTGTTAAAAATACTAGCGTTAGCGGCCGTACATTAGAAGCTAGCCAAGATCCAGATCTTGCATCAGCAACCCAACGACGTGTTATGCCATCAATTTCAGTTCTTTCTAATTCTAGCTTTTTAAGTGCCAATTCTTTATCAGCATCTGACATATCAGATCCACCAATAATAGCTTGTATTACAGAGCCTACAGGGGTGTCTCCTGCGATTGCACCAACAACGTTAGGAATTTTGTCTAATAAAAATTTACCAACGCTGGTATCTTTAAATTTCTTTTTTTCCATTGTTTATGCTATTGCTAAGTAAATGTATGTTGAACCATTTGAGTTAACTTGCCCTTCACCAGCCGTTCCAGCAGGCGCAACTAAAGAAAAACCTGTGTCATCAAAGTCAACCTGTATAGCCGGATTTCCAGTAGAAGATTCTACCGCACTATCATTTGCTTGTATATTTAAGTTTGCAGGATTAGATGGATTTCTAATGCTATCAACTATATTCCATCCTTCGCCTGATGTGTTTTTTATCATAACCCATCTTGGTCTAAAACCTGTAGTCACATCATTATTAGGTTGTCCAGTCCCTGTATAACTTCCCACTTTCTGATAACCATCTACTGAATGGAAAAAATATCCTATATATGGACTTCCAGTGCCATTTGTATGGGGTTGAGCACCAACGGTAACAATGCTTGAATCTATTGCGCTCCAGCGAGCAGTGTCGGTTGCCTTTGCAGCAGTGCTATTTAAAATTAAATAATCTCCTGCATTTAAGTTAAATAAAGGCGCTTGCCATTCTCTTGTTCCATCCAATTGTTTTATAAATGCTAGTTCGGGAGTTGAAGATAATCCGTGTCCAATTGTCTGGGACGCAGTTTCATTGCCTGTCCACTTTACAATACTAAACCCTGCATCTTGATTTGCTGAAACAGATGAAGTAATACTGCCATCAGTATTGCTAACAGCTGTTCCCCCCGCTTTCCAACACCAAGCTACAAAATCTATATTGGTTTCATTAACATTTGCAGAAGTTCCAATTGTAAAGCCATTTGAATCAAGACTTGTAATCCTTGCTGATGAAGTTGCTTCTGCATTTGTTAAATTAGTACTTAAATAATTGTATTGCTGCTGAACAGAAGTTGAAAGCATATGATTTCTTGCCGATCCTCTTGACTTTATCCAAACCAAATCAGGTTCAAATGAAGTTCCTACGAAACTTACATTTGTAGGTGTTCCGTCATAAGCGTAGAGTACATTTGTTGCTGTACCGTTTAAAAATGCAGGGTTAGAACTACTATTATAATTTGATACTATAGTGCTATCAGAAAGTACAGAATCATAATATCTAAATTGTGATATATTACCATACATACTTAAGGTATTGTTTCTTGCAGATCCTATTCTTAAATCATCTGTCAAGCTTGTTGTTGATCCAGGATTAGAAGACTGTCCAGTAATTTTTTGACCATTAACCCAAAAATAAATACCATTTGTGCCAAATGTCATTGCAATATGATACCATATGTTTGCTTGCCAAGTATAGCTTGGTTGAACGTATTGAGATCCTGTTCCCCAGTCAAAATATATAACGTTATTTCCAGGTCTAACTAATAGACATAATTCTTCTGAAGCATCACTTGATCCCTTTCCAACTATAGCATTCCATTGGTTTGTTGTACTATCCAATTTAAACCAGGTTTCAATAGTAAAGTTGCTATTAACAATATCTGCTGTGTCTGGTATATTAACATAATCCCCAGATCCAAATTTTAAAGAATCCCCATCAAGTGTAGCACCATATATTGTTCCATCATTTCCATTTGTAGTTAAATCTGACCAAGTTGATCCACCACTATAAGAATCTTCAACTAATGTATTTAGATTAATTTTTAAATTTGTAGTATGTACATTATCTATATAAGTAGCTGAATTATTAGCATTCCCTTCTAATTCATACAATGCAATACCACTACCATCATCAAATATATCTGTAGTTGATTTTGTAGCTGATGCTGACGTTTCCCCGTATAAGGTTGTTATTTCACTTGATGATAGCGCTTTGTTAAATAAACGCATTTGATCTATTTTACCGTTAAATGAGGTGCCTGGATAGCCATCTTGGCGCCCAACAATTATTGGTTGAGAATTTCCTGAATTAATTGTATTAGTATTGCTAAAAGTTTCAGCTACCCCGTTTATATAAATAATTGTTTGAGTAGAATTTCTTACATAGGCAATATGAAACCAACTTCCCGTTGTAATAGTTGTAGAAGTAGAAGTCATAACATTGGTACTACTACCATATTTTTCATAAACAATTAACTTAGTATTATCTGCAGAGCCATTAAAGCCAAAGAAATACGATTGATTAGTTGAAGTAGAACCCCATTTAGAAATTATGCAAGCATCACTTTGAAATGACGATACATTTATCCAAGCAGATATACTGAAATCTTCAGAAGAAGCATCAAAAGGAGTTGTAGATGTAGAATTAATTGTTATATAGCTACTGCTACCATCGAACAGACCAGCTGTGCCAATATATCCAGATACACCTCCAGTGTCTTTTGCTCCCTTTTCAAATTCATATAAAGCTATACCAGAGCCGTCATCAAAAATATCAGTTGTGGATTTAGTTGATGAAGCATTGTTTTCACCGTATAGTGTAGTAACCTCAGATGATGATAATGCTTTGTTGAATACTCGAAACTGATCTACTTTTCCGTCAAAATAAAAACCACCCCCACTACGGCCAATACGCATGCCTGTTGTTTGTCCATATGGGGTAGGGCTTGCGGTACCAATAGAAGAACCATTTAAATAAGCGGTAACTGTTATTGCGCTTGCATAAGAACCTGGTGTATAAGAACTTGCCCATCCTGTATAAATTAATACCAAATGATTCCAACCTGAAGTGGCTGTAGTTGAAGAAATTCCTACTATTTCATTAGTTGATATAATGGAATTACTTCCTGTGCCAATAATGGCTATATCAATTCTACCACCTTTATTATCAAAATAATACAAATTATCAGTATAATTTGAAAGAGCGCTATCAGCCCAAAACCAAAGTGAATGAGCTATTGTATTATATGATGGAGATAAACTTGTCTGTATATAGCTACTACTACCATTAAAATCAGCGGCAGTACCAATCTTACCCCCTATGCTTTGTGTTGAACCAGTACCGGTATAAGTATTGATTGTAAAGTTTTCTATATCTATAAACTGCTTTTTAACAGTTATAGTAAATGTTCTAGGTGTAGCTTGGCTTTCATCATCTGTAGCAGTTACAGTAAAAGTATATAACGTATCTGCAGTTTCTAATGTTGTTGTACCATCAATATTAGCACCTGTTAAAGACAGCCCGGTTGGCAATGCTCCATTAGTAATACTAAAAGTAATTGTACCTGCATCAGGCTCTGTAGCCTGCAGAGTTATAGTAGATATAGTTGTATCTGAAGCAAATGTGCCTAAAGATCCGGCTGCTGTTGTCCATGTTGGAATACCATTATATGATATACCATTAATATAAGTAGCTGATCCTGTATCTGTATTTGTAACTACAATATCATAATCACCAGCAGCTTTAGCAGGTGTTGTAAATGTTATTTGTGTTTCTGACACATAAGATACTGCAGGGGCAGCGGTCCCCCCAATAGTTACCGTAGCACCAGTTTTAAAACCTGTTCCAGTTACTGTAATAGTTTCACCTCCAGCTGGATCTGCTGCTGTTACTGAACCTGGGTAAGCTATACTAGTAATGGTAGGATTAATAATAATAGAAGACCAGGTCATAGTACCATCTCCGTTGGACATTAAAAAATATCCATCAGCGCCATTTCCAATTATACCTTCAAATAATCCAGCTTTTATTTTGGTTTGTGCCATTTATATTTTATTTTAAGCGAATGCCATGTAGAAGAAACTGGCTCCATTGTTATTATATCTTCCGTTATTTACCGTAAATCCGTCAGAATCAAGTGTAGGAATGTTTGTTTCTAATGATTGTGCCTGTGTTAAATTTATATAATGTTCGTAATTAGATCTTTCGGAATCAACAACAACCCAATTGCCAGTTGAATCATATCTTTTGATTATTAATAATCTAGGCATAAAACCAAAGCCAGTAACTGATAAATTTGTTCCATTTCCAGTAAAAGTGCCAAATTTTGAAATACCAGAAATTTCTGTAAAACAAAAATATATTATATTAGCTCCAGTTGTTGCGCCTGAACCACCTACTGTAAAAGTTGTTGATGATACTGCTGTAATTTCATTTGAGTCATTTCTACGGTCAAGGTCATTATTAAACATTAATTTATGAGAACCATAAGATCCAAAAACATTTGAATTAACCGACCAGTTTCCACCTGTTCCATAATTTCTTGCAATAACAATTTGAGGAGCGGTACCAAGACCGTGTCCAAGTGTGTTGCCAGTATTGGAAGAAGCGCACGTCACAATTGAAAACCCAAGATTTGTATTTGCAGCAACCTGAGTGTTAACCGATCCGTCTGTATTTGTCACCGGTGAACCACCTGCATTAAAACAATATGCTATAAAATCAATCCCGCTTGCGTTGTGTCTACCTCCCGATGAATTAACGTCAAACCCATTTGAATTTGCAGTAAAATAAGAGAACGCAAATTGACCTGACGTTCCATGGGTTTCTAAACCATAAAAAGAAAGTGTTTTTGGGTCAAACATTCCGCCTTCAGCTTGCCCAAGATTTTTAACCCATATTAAATCAGGAGAAAATTCAAGGTCAGTTGTTACTGTAAATGTTGAACCAGTCCCTGTATATGGCACAATAGCTAAATCAGCAGTATTACCACCAGAAGCAATTGGGCCTGCAGCTATAAGTCTTTTATTAGATGCCATATGTTGGTAGATCGTATTGAGCCACTTCAGCTTTAGCTGTTAAAGCATTTATTTCAGATTCTTTTGTAGCACATTCAGTTCTTAAATTTGAACGTTCTGTTGATATATTTGAAGGAACAGCAGCTCCCCCTTCAACATCACGAACAACCATCCAATCAGTTTTAGCTAGCTCTTTATTGTAAATATATTTTAAATTTTCAATTTTAGATGCCTTCATTTCTTCAAGTGTTTGAGGAAAATCTTTATCTAATATGGGGTAAGTAAAAGTATTACTATCAGCATCCCATTCAATATCTCCTAAAACTTGAATAGCAGAATTGTAATCAGGAGTAATAACGTCATAAAAACCGTAAGCTTCTCCATCTGTAATATTTAAATGAGTACCATTTTCATCTGTCCAAACTTTAGGTAATGACGCAAATTTTTTAATTGCTCCGTTTACTTGTATTGCTTTCATATTATACTGCTTCTTGTGATATTGTTGCCCACTGTTCTGTCGAGCCGTTGGTTGCTACTATTTGAATTAGGTTGGATACTGTTCCGTCATACGTTCCAGATATAACTTTAACTGATGCCGGAAGTGTTAAAGTAAAGTTTCCAGTAATAACAAGATCTTTAACCATGCCCGTAGATACATTTGAAAATGTCAACGTATCATTTGCTACTAATGTTTTTGTAAATACTTGAGCAGTGCTAAAATCTACATCACTTGCAGATAATGTAGCAGCTGTTGTAAACTCAGTTGCAAGTTTAGCATACGATATAGCGTCATTAGCTATTTTATCTGAACTAATAGATCCGCTCGAAATGTTATCTGTTACAGCTGTTGGTTCTAATACTGCTGCTGTTACTTTAGTTAGTGCCATATTATTCTGTTATTAAATCCCAAGTTCCCATTTCTTCGTTCCAAGAATATCGCTGCCCGTCTGTTGGGTATTCAACAGGTGCTTCCCATAAACAAGTTGTTTCATTTAGTATCCAACTATCAAATTCGTTTGGTGGAATAAATGCATCTCGAACTTCGTCATAACTGTAGCCAATTCCTGCATAGTTTTTTCTAAATGCTTTTGATTGATCCGTGCTAGGCTCGCCATTTATATAATGTACTCCCCCGCTTGTATTATAGGATGTACGTTTACAAATTTGCTCTCTGATGTTTCCATAGTGGATTTCCCAGTTTGTTGGTCCATCTGTTTCGTCTTTGCCGACTATCACCTCGGTGACGATATTTTGCATGTTTAAAAAAGCGTAATGAGCCATTTTTTTATTTATTAATTTATTTTATATTGTATATGATCCAGAACTTTTAAATACTAATATTTTATTAACACCCTCAGTGTAAACATCTGGCGATCCAGTTGTAGTGCCACTGTAATTTGTTGTAGCTATTCTCAAAATACAAACTCCAGAGCCTCCATTAGCACCTCTTAGAGGTGATCCATTGTATGCTGAACCGCCACCACCACCAGTATTTGGATCAGCATCTATGGGGCTTGCAGCAGCATTTGTACCACCACCTAGTCCACCACTACCAAAAGCAGTCCTATTATCACCACCGCCACCACCAGAAAAATAAAGTGACGAGCCAGATTGCTCTCCGATAGATGATGAGGCTGCATTTGTGGTAGATATTATTGTGCTAGTTTTTCCTATTCCACCACTTGCTGGCGTACTCGATGCATTTTGTCCGGCTGCACCGGCACCGCCGCCACCACCACCTTGGTTAGCTGAAGGAGAACCATTTCCTCCATTGTAACCTTGACCTGCAGTCCCTGAACCTCCGGTTTGTGGTGCAGATCCTCCAGCACCACCTCCACCAGATCCTCCATCACCAGCCTGTACAACATTATTGTCTGATGCTCCACCACCACCTCCATAAGCGGTTATTGTTGTAGATGCATAAGATATAATACTATCACTACCATTATTCACTGCTGCTGGGGTTTTTGTACCTCCAGCTCCCCCACCGCCTACAGTTATTGTTAAAGTTGTACCAGAATTAATAGTACCAGTGTTAGACTCCAAAAATCCCCCAGCTCCCCCGCCTCCAGCATCTTGGTAACCACCGCCACCGCCACCACCTATTAGTAGATAATCTACAGAATAGTCTAAACCAGCTACCGATAAAGCATCAGCAGTTTCATTAGCGGCTGATTTTACTAGCCATCCCTTTGTGGCACCAGAATAAAATAACACCACTGATCCTTTATCATAATTAATTTTAAAATCAAGGGTGCTGTCTTGTATATCATCAGAGCTAGTTAAAGTAATATTATTAGTTCCAGCATTAGCACCATAATCTACTAAGGTTACCTCATCACCTACACTAGGCGAACTAGGCAGCGTTACAGTTATGGCACTACTAGAGGTATCAATTAAATAACCTTCCCCAGCAACAGCTGTAAAGTCTGCTGTTTTTGGAGTAGCTTGCCAATCTGTACCAGTTTCTAATGTAACAGCGCCTGTGCTACCATTAACGCTAGTAACTATTGTACTGTCAATTAAATCTGTCGTAAGTTTTGTTAATGCCATGGTTAACTAAATGATATTGTTCCTGTTCCAGCCGTGAATGTGGTTACTTTGTCGCTTCCATCTGTAGTGGTAGAGCTTGTTAATCCAGCTCCTACTGTTATTGTTTTAGTATTAGGATAACGCAGTATAACTATACCAGAGCCTCCAGAAGCTCCATATTGCCATCCTCCGCCGCCGCCGCCACCTGTATTAGCAGTACCAGCAGTTCCGTAATCGCTTCCAGCGCCGCCACCTCCTGTTCCGCCGCCGCCGCCAGCACCCCAACTGGTATACATACCACCACCGCCACCGCCAGCATAGGTTATTGAAGAGCCTGTTATTGAAACACTAAGACCATTACCACCACCGCCACTAGAATAAGCAGCACCATTTTGGCCTGCAGCGCTTGCGCCACCGCCACCACCGGTAGCGTAACTTTGAGATGGGCCAGGTAGAAACCCAGCTCCGCCTTGGTATCCTTGGTTTGCTGTTCCCGCAGCGTTTGCTGTTGAATTATATCCGCCACCACCGCCAGAACCGCCTGATAGTCCATCTGTATAGGTCGCGTTAGAATCCGCGCCGCTGCCGCCGCCGCCGGCTGATGTTATAGTTCCAAATACTGAATCTCCTCCATTTGTTCCTTGAGATCCAGCGGCATAACCTACTCCATTTGCTCCTCCGCCCCCTACGGTTAATGTATAATTAGTTTGAGGCAACCCTGAAAAAGTTGTTTCAGCAGAAGAGCCTCCTCCTGATGTAGAACCATAAGATGTGCGAAGTCCTCCGGCGCCACCACCTCCAGACCAGTTGCCGCCAGCACCGGCGCCACCCGCAACTACCAAAAAGTCAATATCAAAATTAGCCTGTGTTGATGTTAACCCAGATATAACAAGATTTGTATTTAAACTATTTGCCGAAGGAAAAACACCACCTAATGTTATAGTTAAAATGTTACCTGGACCTGAATTGTCATACGATTGACTTGCTGTTAACCCATTAGGTAACCCAGAAATTGATGCCGTGCCGCTTAATATATATGCAGCTCCGCCTGTTATTGTAAATGTTTGAGGCCCATATACTGATTCTGCTTGACCTACTGACGATGGCGGTGTTGTATACGTTAAACTTTGCCCAGTAGGCGTATTAAATGATACGGTAACGTCTACAAGTGTATTTTCAATTGTAAAATTATTACTTGAATTTTTTGTAATACTAATACCTGTTCCAGCGGTTAAAGTAACCTCTCCTTTAACACTTGCTACAAATTGATGTTTAACCTCAATGGTTGAACCATTTGGAGGCGCCGTAGAAAATGTTAATGTATTTCCAGATAAACTAAATGTATCTTTTTGCTGATATAATCCATTAATATAAACATCAATAGCGTTTTCAGTACTTGGAGTAGATGTTAAAACAAAATCTACTTGAGAACCTGTACCGCTAAAGTTATCGATATCTATAGTATCAGGAAGCATCGAAACTTCACCTACAGTTATCACTTCAATACTATAGCCGTTTTGTGGCGCTGTGGTGAAAGTAAGTGTTGTTCCGCTTATGCTATACGTGCTTTTCTCCTGATATATCCCCTGTAAAAATACAAAGGATTTATCTTCATCTACTTCTTGTGTTAAAGTAAAATCTGTTTGCGACCCTGTACCAGTGAACTGGTTACTATTCAAAGTTGAATAAGTTGCAGGCGTAAAATGTACGACTTCTATCGCACTACCACTTGGAGGTGCGGTGGAAAAAGTGATAGTTGTCCCAGAAGTCGTATAATTGTCTTTAGACTGATAAACTCCGTCTATGTATACTTGTGTAACGTTTTCATCCGTAACGTCCTTAGAAGCTGTGAAATCAACTGTAGTGCCGTTTCCAGTAAATGTATCTGTATACACCTTTGATAATACAGATATAAAATGGATTACTTCTACTTCAGATCCAGCCGGAACTCCAGTTGAAAATGTTATTGTTGATCCGCTTGTTGTATAATTGCTTTTAGCTTGATATACACCATCAATATATACTTGTGTATTACTTGATGCTGTTATAGCGGATGATATTGTAAATGCCGTTTGGTTGGCTGTAGCAGTAAATACATTTCTTTCAATAGAAAGTTCTGTACCGCCGCCACCACCACCGCCACCAGAAACAGTGCCGTTTTTCCAATAGTTATTTGCAGCATCCCAAACTAATGCTTGACCGTTTTGTTTAGAAGAAACAGTTACATTAGATATGTTTTCTACAGTATGAGCTGTTGGCGTTGCTACACCACTTGAATTACCAAGCCATAATTGGTCTTGTGGAATATTCGGAACATCATTTGATCTGCCTGCTCCAAACACTTCAATGCTACCGTTTGTAGCATGAATTTTAATTACCTGTCCTACTCTTTGTATTAATGCAGTCCCTGTTGGCTTTGTACCTGTAAACGCACCGCTTGTTCCAACCCATATAGGGTCTCCTTCGGTATAGCCTGATGTGGAAAAACCTGAAGCTCTACCAAAAGCAACACAGTCACCTTCGGCTTGATCAGCAATAGTATCTGTTATTATACCAATAGCAGGCATTGTAGATGCAGATGAATTATCTGCAATATCAACTTCTAAAACATTGCCAGATGGAGGCGTAGCCGTTGGAGCTACTCTTACTAAAGTTCCAGGGCTAAGTGAACCGCCTGATACATTCTTAACAGTTAAAACTATACTCAATGCAGAAGTAGCGGTTGTTGACGCTAAATCCTGAAAACTTAAATTTCCGGCACCGTCAGTTACTATTCCCTGCCCATTAGTTCCATCAGTAGATGGTAATGTATAGGCGTCGTTTATTGTTATATTATTTAAATAACGACTTGCCATAATTTATTTTAGTCTATTTTAGTGATCAATACTCTAATTGCGCCAGCAGATGGAGCCGTGGCAAAATCAATAGTTACTGTATTTGTATTTGTTCTTACAACATCTGCGTAAACAGTATCTTTTGTTGTGTTGTCAAATAATTGTACAATAACATCTTCACTGCCTAAATTATGAGTAACTGCAACTGATGTTGCACCGCCAATAGATGTTTTATAAGTTTTTGTTGCTAAAGATACAAATCCTGATGACACAGAAAAGTCTGCTGAATCATAGCCTGAGATACCTTTAACTGCAGCCCCGGCTGTAGCAGCCGCTGTTGCTAAATCAACATTAGATTGAACAATTGTAAAGTCTGCTAAAGTACCACCTGTTGATGCTGCAATTGCCGTTTCAGCAATAATAACATCACCAATACGAACTTGCTCAGTAAAGAATAAGCCGTCAGCAGTAACTGTATATGTATCTCCTTTAGCAATTTCAATATTTGAAGAGGTATCTAAATCAGGGCTGTTTGTGCTAGCATCATATCCACCTTTGTATTCTAATAAACCTGTTGCAATTGTATCAACATAGTTTTTAGTAGCAACATCTTGTGCATCAACTGGATCTGTAATATTTTGAATACGAGCATTAACACCAGTTGTTACAAAATCATATATTTGCTGCCCTGTAGCTAAAGCAACACCTGAACTTGTCACCGCCCCTGTTACAATATCTACATTAGGGATTGGCCCCTGACCGTCTGTAATAGTAAGTTGATCCGCAGTAGCTGTAGTAATTTCCGTTAAATCACCGCCTGCTGATACCCAAGCTGTGCCATTATAGAATTTTATTACATCATCCGTAGAATCGTAATATACCTGTCCTTCAACTGGGCTTCCTGGCGCAGTTGCTAATACCTGAATTACGGCATTTTGTAGCTCATTTTTAGTTAGGTCTACACTGTTTAAATATTTTATTGCCATTTTTTATTTTTTTAGTTTAAATAAGCCTTTCCAGAAAAAGGTGCAGAAAAATTTATTATTAAGTTGTTTTCGTCTGTATATGTGGTGTTTCCATAAACTACATTATTTGCACTGTCAATTACAGTAACGCTTGGAAACTTTTCTAAATTATGTTCAATAGTCCATGTTGCAGAAGAGCTGGCTTGGGTAAACGTGAAAAATTTATCTGGTTTAGTTAATGCTGTATTTGCAAAAGTAATTGTAGATGCCTTAGGTTCTCCAAAACTACCCTTATGTATTAAGGAAAATAAATAAGCATCTGTTAACGCAGATATGCCGGTTACTTCATAAGTGCCGTAGTTTCCATTACTATCACTTATATCAGTAATTTTTATTATTTGATTTTGAAATAAGCTAACTATAGGCGCAATATCAACAAGGTTTATATTGTATCTTGAAAAAGCAAATCCTATTATATTAGCCCAGCCATATTGCGACGGAGCGGTAGGATCTATTTGGTATCTAAATTCGCCGCTGTGTATAGCATTATTTAAATATGTTCCAGCATAATTATATTGGTAACCTAGCTGCGTACCATCAGCACTGCCTGTTTTTGAAAAATATTGACCAATAGTTTCTACTTGGTACGACTTAGTTGCATTATTACCACCTACATCCGTTCCTACTAGTTTATCTCCACCAGTGATAGTGGTATCTAAGGAATAATTTTTTATTCTAGCCATTATGGATATAAGTCTGTTGTAGTTTGGTCATTTGCAGAATAACAGCTTGTTTCGTATATATAAATATTAGCATTTACATAATCAGGTGTACCAGAAGTTATTGTTGCTGTAAATGATGTGCTTCCCCCAGCGCTAGAAACAGTCTGCGTTCCTGAATAACTAAAAGTTGTTCCAGAACCAAACGCTTCAGCCATATAATAATCTACCCTTGTTGCATCTGCTGGTGCAGTAAAAGAAACTGTAAATTCAGCTCCAGGCGCCCATTTCAAAGTACCATTAACAGTAGTTGTTACTCTCGTTATATTGGTTATAGTTTTTGTAATTGATGGAGTAAATGATATTATACCTGATCCTCCGTCTTGTGTAAAACTACCTGAAATATTAGCAGCCCCTCCTTGAATTGTTGTAGAGTTTGTTGGCGTTAAAGTTGTTGTAATAGTTCTATTAGAACCACTAAAACAAGGTGATGATCCATTACTATCTATTACTATTGGCTGATCATAAGGGGATGAAGATAGAATGTAATTACCTGCTCCATAACCAGTTAAACTGTATGTAGCTCCAATTTCTCCTGTTATTCTTAAATATCGCGTTCCTCCACTTGCATCTAAAGTTGACGTATCAGTAAATGCAGCACTTACTATTTCTCTAGTGTTTGGATACACTATAGTATGCCCAGCATAACTTGCCGCGATAGACTCAATACCTAATTTAATATCGGCTATGTTTACATGCTGATTATTTAAAGGCATATTAAGGTACTATTATGTATAATGTTTTAGGGTCATATAAATCAATCTGATACCCTGTAGATGCTGCAGAAGTGTATGCTGGTGAAAAATCGACAGTTACTTCAGTAGCAGATCCAATATTTGACACTGTGCCTTCTGTTCTTATTGTATTGCCACTTGTGCCGGTAACATATACGGTATCATTTACAGAAAATATACTTGAAGAAGTGACTGTAAAAACAACAGAAGATGCAGCCGAAGGGTTACCTGAAGTTGAAGCTCCTGTTTGTTTTAGGCCATCATATTCAGATTGTGACCCTTTCCAAAATTCTAAAAGGCTTTTTTTATTATTTGCAGCAGCGTCATAAAAAAACTGCCCGCCTATTTTTGATGTTAAATTTGCCATTTTTTATTTTTTATATGGTATTTTATTATTTAACCATTCTTGTCTTTTATTACAACCGCAATCAGGAGCAATTGCTTTTACTATTTTAGCTATCCCTGTTGCATGTGTCATTTTAGCTATTGTATCGCCTAGTCCTTTAGATTCGTTTTCTAATTTCATATAATATTGCATTTATCGCTGCACCATCCCAAATTTGTATTCCATCATTTATTTCTAAAACAGGAACTGATGTAGGCGTTAAACCCTCGTATTTAGAATTGTCTACTTCAATAATTTTTAAATCAGTAATACCTTCGATTTTTAAAGCCGAACAATGCGGACATTCTTTTTTAGTAAATAATTTCATTATATTTAATTTTATTAATATTAAGTTGAAGCGCTGGCGCTGGCTTCCACTTGCCCAGCCCCATTTGTTATTCTACCATTCCATGTTCCAGAGGCGGTGCCATTTAGATCCCTACCGACAAGACTGTATCCATTCGTACTAGGAGGAGTAATTTCACAAGAAGGAGCACTTCCACAACTAGAAGAAGCCGAATACCCGCCGGAGTAGCTTCCTCCAGGGCTTTGCATTGAAATAGAGTAACCTCCACATATGCTACTCGCGCTTCCCGTATTTACAGTAGCGCAGTACATTACGCTTTTCCATCCGGTTGGATTATTAGAACAATAAGTAGGCACGGCGATCATATTTAATGATGCGCTTTGGCTTGAAGTACCGCCATTAGTATTACATGAGCTACTGCCTCCTGAGCTGCTAATAGATACACTACAACCTTGGGTACATGAGTTTGCTCCGTACCCTCCAGTTCCAGAAGCGCTACTATTCCAGTATTCAAAATGCCCTGCATATTGCGAGTTACTAGAAACGCCACAAGAACTTCCAGCAAAAGTTATGCAGCTCGTTGATCTACCTAAATCTCCAGTGAATGTATAATAATAACTAACCACTTGGCTTTGCGGTAAACTTATTGATAAATTATTATAATCTACAGAAACGCTACTTGTTGGAAATACAGAAGGAGCATAGTTTACACGTGGACTAGTGGTAGTATTAGATGTAGAACCTTGAGCACCTGCTGTAAAAGTAAAATCTGTTGGTAATCCAACAGCTGTTTGTGTTCCGTTAAATGCGTAACCTGAAGAAGCTGAAGCTGTCCATTGCTGGTATCTGTTGCCTGGAATAGTCTCCCCAGGACCTCCTGTTATACTATAATCAGAAACACCAGGAAAATTTAAAAATGATATAGTTACTTCGTTTATATAAAATGAAGTTGATTCTTTATAACCATTCTCAATGTTAGTATCCGCTTTATACAGATTTCCACTGGCTATTTCTGCAGTTCCTTTATATAGTGGCATATTAAGCTGTTACAAAATATAATGTATTCGCGTCTTTAGTACCTATTGCAGCGTATTCAGCAGCTGTTCCTGTCCAAATTAATGCATTGCTTGCTGAATTTTGATCATCTACGTTGCTTGCAGTTGTAGCATTAGTAGCATTAGTAGCATTTACAGAGTCTGTTGCATTATTTATAGGGTTAGCAGCATCTGCTCCTGGATAAAATGTAGAAATATCTGGCATAGCTCTATGTTATTACCCAGCCAAATGTGCTATTTACATACAAGCATCTGATTGGCTGATTATTAGTTATTGTTATTGATTGGCTGGATCCTTCAATGGTATCAGTATTAATTGTAACCACAGCACTACCTATCTTTTTAAGTACTACTTCATCGCCTGCATTTAATTCCGTTGATGGTAATGTGACTGCAAAATCAACACTACCTTCTAAAATATAAATTGCATTTTTGTTTAAAGATGTGGTTGTACTTATTTGATAAGCTGTTGCGTTGGTAATACCTAGTAATCCAGCGGTTGGTAAGTCTATTCGTAGTCCCATTAGCTAATTCCGTTTATTACCCAACCATTAGCAGCGTCTGCATAATACAGCTCAAAAGACGAAGTTGATTCATCTAATACTAAATTGCTGGCTCTCATTATTTTTTCTGATCCATTAGGATTTATTGTCCAAGTAAAAGATGGTGCTGCATAATTGCCGCTGCTGTCAAAAGCAGACATATTGACTATCTTAATACTATCTCCTGCACTACCTGCTGGAAGCGTAAGCGTACTGTCGGCTGATATGTTACTTAATATATAAAGTTTCCAAATATCAGCAGTAGCACTAGACGTTAATGCTCCTCCGTATGCATAACCTTGTTTAATTACAACCTGTCCATTAGCAGGCGCTGTAATTTGCAGGTTATCAAAATCTATAGAATTTACAGCTACATCAACATTTCCTCCATAATCATATGAAGCTCCGTTTGCGGTTGCTAAAATACTTAATGGACTTTGGCTAACTGCCTTTGTAGCACTGTCGTAAAATAGATAATTACTTGTAGTTCCAGATGGAATATCATTTAGCTTTAACACTTCTGAATTAATATTTAATTCGCTTGTGCTAATAGTCATTATACCATCTCCTTGCTTACCAAATGTAATTGTAAAATTACTTTCATTTTCAGCAACAATTTGATATATGTTTACAGTAGTGTCATTTATCAAACCACCAACAGCTGGAAAAGCAGTTGTATAAGTGTCTTCTACAAAATATAAAGCTTGATTAGCGGGTGTAGCATCAAATAAAGTTTGTAAAGTTGAAAAATTTGATGATGATAAAACCACTGTAGTTTCGCTTGCTGTTATATTAATACCAGCAACAGTAGCTGGTGATGTAGCAGCTTGGAATAAAGCACCGTTGCTTTGACGAATACCATAAAATAAACGCCCCATTGTAATATTGCCACTAGGGCCAGCTAATTGCTCTGATAAACCAGGTAAAGCAGAAGCTACGCCAGATGCTAATTCTGGTAGATTAAAATAATCATCACCAATTTGCAATTGTGCAAGCAAACCTTGTTCTGTTAATCCAGCAACACTAGCAGGGTTACCTTCAATAGGTTTTATTTGTGCTCCAGTTTCAACGCCAGAAGAATTCTGTAAAGAAACACCTGATGCAGAGTAAACAGCTCTTGTGCCGTCTGTAGCAATTGCAGTAAACTCATTTTGCCCCATTACAGTTCTACCATCAGAAGAATCTGTATTTGAGTCTCTTACAATATCAGTTGTAAAGCGAGTGTCATTAGAAATAATAGTAGACCCGCTGCCTGTTATTGTTAAGTTAGTACCATCTGTTGCTAAAGTAACATTTGGCGCTGTATCTCCAAATACAATTGAAGATTCAGTATCTTTTACATTAATAGGGCCATGTACCGTTAAAGATCTAGGGTCGTTATTTGGATTATCTGTTCCAATAACTACATTTCCTTTATCAATAATTAAGTCTCTAGTTATTTTTAAATCACCAATAACCTGTGTTTCAATTTGTTGAGCACCTGTTAAAAAAGTGAATTCACTAAAAGCTACTAATCCCCCCGTATATACTTGAGGATCATCTAAAGTAACATTAAAAGCCCAGTCTGTATATTTTACGTTACCATTAACAACGTATTGAGATACGTTTGGTTCTGCAGATGCAGAGGTAAAGGTAGGGGCATTAAATGAAGTTACGGTGCCTGAATAGCTTGCGCCACCCAAAACACCGGAAAATGTAGCTGAGTTTGTTGCAAAGTCAG
>Ga0181570_10000291_pt1 | contig 48713 bp, 33 predicted proteins | sample 101ome_18_FD_148667 | JGI IMG/M metagenome (GOLD analysis project Ga0181570, IMG submission 148667) | Coastal salt marsh microbial communities from the Groves Creek Marsh, Skidaway Island, Georgia - 101406AT metaG (spades assembly) | ecosystem: Environmental > Aquatic > Marine > Intertidal zone...
ACGAGAGGAGAGAGAGACGACTCGCGGGTCGTCAACAGGGAGGTGCGAGTGCGGGACGGACGTGCGGTGCGCGAGTGACGAGAGCGCGCGCGGACGCGGGTCCGCGTCCGCGACGTCGCGCGACGCGATTTTTTATCCTCCGTCGTCCGACGAGAGGAGACGACCTCGAGGCGTCGTCCCTCGGCGCGAGGAGGCGACGATGAATTCAATTTCAATTCAATGCAATCACAATCGTTCGCGCACCGATCGAACGAACGAGACTCGTCGGAATCGTCATCGACGCGCGCGCCGATCGATGGCGACGACGACGATGCGCTACGCCGCGGTGCGCGCGACGACGATATCCTCGTCCATCGTCTCGCGCGTCCCGGCGCGCGTCCCGGCGCGCGTCCCGGCGCGCGTCCCGACGCGCGCGTCATCGTCGGCGTCGGCGTCGACGTCGGCGCCATCGTCGACGTCGTCGTCGGGTTTCACCGTCGCCTCGTGGAACGTCAACGGTCTTCGCGCGTTGCTCAAGAAGAACCCTCGCGCGCTCGACGACGTCGCGAACCGCGCGAACGCGGACGTCTTGGTGCTTCAAGAGACGAAGCTCGGCGTCGACGGCGAAGACGCGCTCGGCGACGCGACGTTTTTAACCGGGTACGCCCAGCGCGCGTACGCGACGAGTGCGGCGCGGAAAGGATACAGCGGTGTCGCGGTGTTCGTGCGAGACGGTGCGGCGGCGACGATCGAGGCGACGAGCATCGGCGCCGGCGCGTTCGACGCGGAGGGTCGCGTGTTGACGACGGAGCTCGACGCGTGCGTCGTCGTCAACGCGTACGTCCCGAATTCCGGCGCGGATTTGAAGCGTCTCGACGATAGAGTCGACGTATGGGAACGCGCGATGCGGGCGCATCTTCTCTCGCTCCGTTCGCGAGGGAAACCGGTGATTTATTGCGGTGATTTAAACGTCGCGCACGAAGACGTCGATTTATGGGGACGGCACAAGGAAAACGCAAAATCTGCCGGGTTTACCCCGCGCGAGCGCGCGTGCATGACCGCCCTCTTATCCGAGTGCGATCTCGTAGACACGTTTCGCGAGTTTAAAGGTCCGGACGCGCGCGCGTTCACGTATTGGTCGTACAGGGGCGGCGCGCGGGAAAAAAATCGAGGGTGGCGCCTCGATTACGTCTTGGCGAGCGCGTCGACGCGCGACCGCATACTCGACGCGTGGACGCTTCCGGACGTGCTCGGAAGCGACCACTGTCCGATAGCCGTCCGATTGGACTTGTAATCATCATCACGCGGGACGTATTGATCTTTCAATCACCGCGAACGACCTTTTCGCCGCGTCGACGTCGAAAAGATTGAAAAAACATCCAACGACATTCATCGTCACGTACACCGTCTCGTCACGCGCCGACTCGCGCGAGAACGTCGCGCGCGGACGTCATGGACGTCGACGCGATCGATGCGACGCGCGTCGCGCGCGCGTGCACCGAGGCGACGACGTCCACGTCGTCGGCGGTGCACGAGATGCTCGCGCTGATGACGATGAGGATGCGGGGTGACGACGATGAATCGTCGTCTCGACGACGCGCGCGGGCCGTCATCGCGCGCGCGACGCTGACGTGCGCGAGAGAGGCGACGTCTGGAGCGCGCGCGCGCGTGGTGGCGCTCGAACGAGCGAGCACGAGGATGGGGAAACCGCCGAGCGGGACGACGCGGGACGGAGACGCGGCGACGAAATCCGTCGACGTCGCGTGTAAACACGCCAAGACGACGAGCAGGTTATCGATCGCGGATGAGGGTGAATTTCCCGCGCTCGCGTCGGGGGCGAGACGGAACCTGGCGATGGCGCTGGATGGGTCGTCCTCGGAGACGACGGAGCCGGGACGACCGAGACGCGTGGCGCCGACGCCGACGCCGACGGAGGAGACGCGCTCGAGCGCGAGCGCGACCGCGACCGCGACCGCGACCGCGAGCGGATTCGGTGTCTCGCGCGTGCAATCAAACGGGGCGACGAGGCGGATCGCGCCGACGATGGTGTCGAGACCGGCGGAGACGATGGATGGGACGAACGCGTCGTTCGCGTTGACGTCGGCGGGCGGCGGCGGCGGCGGCGGAGCGTTCGCGTCGCCCGCGTCGACGATGAAACGCGCGTCGGCGTCGACGGCGTCGACGCCGTTGGCGCTCGATCGTTTATACGTGACGGAACCGCGGACGGTGGAACCGATACGGTTATCGCCGTCGTTGGCGCGTTTGGCCGAGTTGCACGCGGCGGCGCTTCGCGGCGGATTTCCCCTCGATCAAGCGCCCGAATTCGCGATGCTTTTACAGCTCTTGAGCGCGCCGGCGGACGTGGTCGTGGAGACGACCGATGGTGATGCCTTGGGATTGTGCGTTCGAACGGGTCGAGAGGCGCGCGCGTACGCGTGTGAGGTGCTCTCACTCGTGCCGACGTTGGCGTGCGCTCTGGGCGAGAGCGCGCTCGAGACGTTGGTCGAGTCAAAGGTTGTCGTCGCGCACGCGCCGACGCTGCACGCGAAGCTCGTGCGCGAGCTAGGCGCGATGCGCGTGCGTTCGGATAATTGCGAGCGGGCGTATCAACTCGAGGGACGGCTCGGGAACACGCTGTACGGATTCGATTTACTCGACGCGTTGGCCAAGGCGAGCGAGGGCGGCGCGAGTCGATCAGCGTCGCAATCGGGGCGTGTGATCCCCATAAGCGAGCAACAGGCGATAGAACACAACAGAGAGCGAACGAGAGATGCGTTTTACGCGCTTTTGCGATCGTCGTCGAGTCGAACGGTGGGTTTGGGGCAAGACGCGTCGGTGGCGAATCGCGCTCGCGCCCTCTTGGCCAACACGCACCCGTCGAACGTTCGATGGCTGGCCGATCTCTTCGTCGCGCGTCTGTCCCAGAGCAGCGCGGTGGGTGAACTGGACGAAGAGCTCGGGAAGAGCATCACCCCGGCGCGTCTGTCGCGATTACACGAACGCATCGTCGGCGCGGGCGCGGCGCCGCTGCATCCGCAAGGCGGTCGAGGCGTCGGCGGACCACGCGCGGACGGGCGCGGCGGTAGAGGCCGCGGACGAGGTGCGGGCGGTCGAGGCGGTGGACACGAACGCATCATCAATGGGTCCGGGCAGAACGCGGGTGGCTTCAGCGGCGACGCCGCGAACGCATGGCCGTCGTTCTTGTGCTTGTTTCCGGCGGCGCAACAACCGTTCGCGCGCTTCATCGAGACGACGGATTCGCACAAGTTTTGCGTCGCGCTCCAGCGTTCGCTTGTCGCCGCACTCCACGTGCTCGACCCAAACGCGTCGGCGACGTCGTCCGACGCGCGCGTCGCGTCGGCGAACGCGTCGAACGCCGGTCAGACGGAGCGCATGCTCGCCGCGCGCGCCATGGGATCCTTTCTCGGGTTGCTGACGTTTGGATTCGCGTCGGGATCGACGTCGTCGACGCCGGCGTCCGAGGGGAGCGCGCCCATTCACGGAATCGATCTCATCGGCGCGCTGCGACGCGCTCGACGACGAGGCGATTTGGTCGTGAGCGCGCCGTGGGTGCTCGCCTTTTTACGGTTTCTACCGTGGGATTCCGAGGCATTGGACGTGCCGCACTACGCCGAGGCGTTGGCGTACCTACGCGCGATCGCATCGTCGCCCAATCTCGATCCTTCTGTCGCGGACGCCGAGTATAACGCTCCGCGCATGTGTCTGCGATCGATTCTGGCGAACGGGTTAGCGGTGCGCGCGCCCGCGACGACGCCGCAAGCCGCGAATTGGAACGCGCACGGCGTCATACCGTTACCGCCGCCGCCGCTCGCAGCGGTCGAGTGTCTCCCGACGACGAGCAAAGAGACGTTGGTCGCCATCGGTGATCCTCTGGACGTCGCGACGTGGGGCGAAGATTGGGTGCCCTCGGCGTCCGCGAACGCGAGCGCCACGGCGAACGCCGCCGAGGCGCCGGATTCGCCTTCCGACTCGGATTCGAGAATCGACGCCGACGTCGCCCCGGATCTCAGTCGAGTCGGCGTCGATCGTCGCTACGTTGAGACTGTGTGCCCGAGCGTCGATCGCGCGCTTAAGACGATGCGACAGACGGCGGCGCTCGCGCGCGCGCTCGCCGAGGAGACGGAACGCTCGACGGAGACGGAACCGACGATGAAGACGCCCTCGCAACCCGCCAACGCGCCTCGACGCATGCAAGCGCAGGCGCAGCGCATCGATCCGACATCTCTCGCGCGCAGCGCATCGATCGAGTTTGGAGGCGCGTTCGAGACGAAGAACGTCGTGTCGCCGACGTTTGGCGTCACGTCGCCGACGTCGACGGAAAATCTCCTCAAGACGGCGCCCTCGATGGATTCCAAGTCGTCATCCACGGAGATTAAACACGCGCTGCAGCGCGCGTTTCTTCAGACAGTTCCAGGTTTGCGTCGACTCGTCGATTTCGCCGTGGACGCCGCGACGTTGGCGGCCGTGGACGATGCGACGGCTGCCGTGACGGCGACGGCGACGGCGAGCGCCGAACCGGCGGTGACCGCCGCCGCGAGACACGCGGCGATGAAATACGCCGAGACAGCGACGGCGAACGGCGTGAGTTTCGTCCCGCACTCCGGCGCGGTGATCGAAGAGGCGTGGACGCCAGAGTTCGAGCGCGCGGTGGAGCGCTCGGCGATGTCGGCGACGAGAGACGTCATCGCGTCGGTGGCGCGCGCGGCGTCGGACGACGCGGGGACACGCGCCGCCGCCGCCGTCGCCGCGCTCTCCGGCGCGTCGACGAGCCGAGGCTCGAGCGCGAGCGCTGGATCAACGGCGGCGACGCAGACGGCGTGCGGCGTCGCGGCGGACGCGGCGGCGTTCGCGGCGGCGGATCGTGTGCGGAGGAATTTGCCGTTTGAGCTCCACGCGCGCGTCGCCAGCGCGGCGAGACGACTTCTCAAAACGGCGCTCGTGGAGGCGAAAGAGACCCTGAGCGCGCCTCGGGAGGAGTCCTCGCACGAGGCGAAGGCGTCAAAGCGCGACGCCGAGTACGCGAGCATCGCCGCGTCGGCCATCGCGTCGGCGTTATCCGCCGCGTCGAAGTGGCCTGCCGGCGTTCTTCTCGCCGAGTGCGCGTCCCTGAAGACGCTCGCCGAGCGTCACCCGGACGCGGCGACGCTCGTTAAGGGCATTCAGAGCATCGTTGAGTGCGTTCGTAAAGTGCTCGATCAAGACGCAAAGTTTAGTCGCGCGCAGACGAGTCGGAAAAAGCCGTCGGTCCACGTGGAGAAGACGATTCCGGCGTCGCGTCCGGGCGAGGCGCTTCAGGCGAAGCTCGGACAACTTTCGCGATCTTTCGTGAAATTGCTCTTGGCGGCGCCTCAAAACGCGCTCTCGAAAACGACCAAGGCAAAGACGGCGGAGGAGGGGTGGGGAATCTCTCGCGACGAGGTGTGCGACGGTTTGACGTCGACACTCGTCGCCGTCTTCACCGCGGCGGCGCCCGCGTTGGAACTTCTCTCCGCGCTCGCCCCACCGGACGCTCGAGACCCCTGGCGCGGGGTGTACGACGACATGTTCGCCAGCGAACTCTGGCTCGCGTCTCTCCGCGAGTTCCCGGAGAGTCCGTTCGCGCAGAGACGCGTCGAGCTCGTCTTTGCCGAGGCGCTCGCCAAACTTCCGCGGCGATCCATCGCGGCGGAATCCTTCCTCCACCTCATCGACGACGCCGATAAGCGCGTCGGTCGTCTCGGATACGCCCTCGCCATGCGCGGTGCCATTCGTTTCTCCGCCATTGTCGCCGATACCACGACGCACGACGCCGACCAAGACGCGGATTCCATCGAGCTCGCCGCGTTCGCCTCGGCGCTTCGCGACAGGTGCGCCGCCGCGGGCGAGATTCGACTCGCCCGTCGCGCCGAGACCGCCGCCCGCGCCCTCCGCGCCGGCACCGTCTTCGCAAACATCAAATCCATCGCGCGATAGTAGTTTAGCAAGTCATTCGTAGCGCGAGAGCGATGGTCGCACGTTTCTTCCTTCGTCGAGCTCGTCGAGCTCGTCCCGCACTGCGACACTCGCGCGCTCATTCAGTCGTTATGTCCATCCATCTCGCGCGCTGCACGACGCGCGCGTCGTCGATGATGACGATGACGACGCGTCCGCGCGTCCCGACCGCGCGACGCGTCGACGCGACGCGCGCGTCGTACCGAACGCGCGCGCTCGGCCACAAGTCATCGGAATCATCCTTCGCGGACGCCGTCGCCGGTGAATGGATCGGACACTGCGCCTCGTTCGATCCACTCACGGGGGACGCCTCGAGTTTACCCTCGCACCTGATTCCCGACGCGTTTCGCGAGTGGGGGATGGAGGTGAAGGATTGGCAGAGTCAGTGCTCGACGACGACGCGCGACGACGGGACGCTGTACGTCAAGGACGCGCGGTTCGTCCCCGTCGTCGGGTGCGAAGCGGACGCGAGCACGGTGGAGAGTTACGAGCGAGACACCATCGTCGTCGCGTCGGCGTCGACCGAGGCGTGGGGTGGCTACAGCGCGTGTTACGAGGATGAAAAGGGGGCGGAGACGGTGACGCACTGCGTCGTCGTCGCCGACGCGACGCCGGCGCCGATTCGCGTGCGCATGAAACACCGCGCGGATGGATTCGGGGTGGTGCGAATCTGGAGAGAAGCGTTGGACGAACCGTTCTGCGACGGTGGATCCCTAGCGTCGTCGTGCGGCGGGAACAGCGCGGTGGCAAAATTCGCCGAGTACCCGCCGGACGCCGCCGACGTCGTCGCGCGCGTCGATGCCGCGTTCACCCTTCCACCGAACGCCATCGCGCTTCCCGCGGGCATCTGGTTCACCGTCACGGCCGACGAAACGAACGGATCGTACGCGTCCACGTTGGGCTACGCGCACGAGGCGACCGGGACGCACGTTATTTCTTCCCGCGCGCGCGCGACCGCCGACGAATCCACCGCCGTCGCGTCCCTCGAACGGCGCGATTGAGTTGTAAAAGTACATACGCGTTGTGTTTATTCTTTTGGCGTCGCTTTTACGCGCGTTATCACGCATCGAGACGTCTCCACAACCCCCGCGGTTCGTCCCCGGGATGCTCTATCCAAAACTGTCCCGAGGCGTGACGTCACGCGTCATCATTCGACGCGTCACGCCTCCCGCGACATGTTCGCCGCCCCCACGCTCCCCACGACGACGACGCGCGCGCAAACGCGCGTCGCCGCGCCTCGCGCGAGACGCGCGTCGACGACGACGCGCGCCTTCTTCAAGCGTAAAGCGCCCGAGGCGCCACCGCCGCCTCCGCCCAAAAAGTCTCTCTTTTCGTTCGGAGGGAACAAAACCGCCGGCGCGGCGCCGACCAAGACGCGAGACGTCGAGTACGTGCCGCAGGAGACGATGTCGGACGCGTACGCGCGGATTCGGAAGCAGCGCGCGCTGAGCAAGGCGAAATTCGAAGCGCAGGAGAAGGGCCCGTTGGCGTCGGCGTTGTTCTCGGTGACGCGCGCGTTGGATTTTCAAGAGGACATCAAAGAGGACAGAGGGTTGTTGCGAGCGGCGTCTCGGATGAAAAAGGGGGATAAGATGAGCACGGAACAGTACGGGGCGCTTCGACGCAAGGTGGGCGGGACCAAGTCGGGATTCTTCGGCGAGTCGGTGGACGTGGAGGGTACGTACGTCGATCGCGGGTACGTCGACGTCGATAACGTGGACGCCGACGTCGCCGCGAAGGGATTCTTAGCGTTCGTCGTCGTCGCCGTGTTGGCGACGACCGCGTGGGTAGTGTCCCAGGTGCCGTAGAGCGGTCGGCGATCGATTGCCGACAACCAAAGGCGCGCCGCAGCGCGTCTTCTCGCGATGCGCGCGCTCGTCGGTGGTGCGGGTACCTTGGACGCGTTTCATGATAGCGAAAATGTAATTCTTACACGGAAATTCTACACGTGACGACGACGAGCTCGATGCGTGTCCTCACGACTCGGGCGCGACGAGCGGGACCGGAGGCGGCGGCGGCATGACGTGCATGCCCCCGTACATGGAATACATGGACGCCGCCGACGTCATCGGCATGCGCATGCCCGTGAACACGGACGGTACCATGTGCGGCGTCGGCACGTACATGGGTTGCGGGGGCACCGCCATCGGCGACTATGCGAGCGTTACACGCCGTGGAACACTTGGTCTTGAAGAGTTCGGTGAGCACCTCTTCGGTGACGTCTTGGCCGAGATCGCCCACGAAGACGCTGTATTCGGCGCCTTTGCTCTCCTCTTCGCCTTGATGGGTGTCGTCCATGGACGTATCCGCGGATGCGTCCGAGCCTGACTCGCTCACCGGCGCGAGCACGGTGCGCGAACTCGTCGCAGACTTGAGCGTCGGCGCCGTCTCGCCCGCCGCCGCCTCCTCGTCGTCGTCGTCTGGATTCTCCTCCTCTTCGTCCTCCTGCTCCTGCTCCTCTTCTTGTCGCATCGACGGTGGTTTGATCAACGCCCAGTTCAACACGAACGCGTGCATCGTCCCCGGCATCAAGTGTCCCGGAAACGTCGCCAACGCGAACTCGGCGTCTCGCTCGGTGACGAACTCCACGAAACCGTATCCCTCATTCAACCCGGTTTGTCGATTTCTGATAATCTTCACGTGCGAGATCGTCTTATACACCGACGAAAACGCATAACACACGTACGCTTCATCCATCCAGTACGCCAATTCACCGATCCACAGCGTTCGTCGTCGTCGACGTCCCGCCTCGCTCGCGTTCTCGGCGGGTATATACTCTTCCGCGTCGCCCGCGGCGTCTCTCGGATCCATCTCGACTTTCTCCCGCGCCTCGCGCGAGCCGTCGTCGACGCACGCACCCCCCTCGGTCATCACGCGCGTCCACACCGCCTCCGCGCTCGTCGCCTCTGCGTCTCGTCGCTACGCGTCGTCGATCGATGCACCCTTCGCGATCGCTTCGCGACGTTTCGATTCGTCACGCCCACGCGAACACGCACGTCACCGCACGCGTCGACTTCACGCGCCGTGCGCGATGGAACGACGTCGACGGTTATCCACGCGTCTTTCGGCGTCGAACGGTCCTTCGACGCGCGCGCGTGTGACGTGCACGACGTCGCCGACGCGCACACGTGCTCCAGCGGAGAATATTCTCCGTCGCCCACACCCTCACGAATATGACGTGACCTATACCCTATTCGTGGTATCTCGTATGGGTAAACAGTGACACGGACGGTATCGAGTATCGGGCAACGGTCTCGTCCGCGTGGCGTGGTCCCTGTTGGGACTTTATATATTTAGATTGTCTTTAATATACATTAAATACGATGTATGCGAGCGATAAAAAGGGACGTCACGGGACGATTCATCGATTCATCGCGCGCGGGGACGACAAGTCGTCATCCGCGCGTCGTCCAATCTCGCGTCGCGTCGCGCGGACGACGACGACGGTCGCGCGCGCGACGATGTTGGACGCGCGCGGGTCGACGACGATGATGCGAATCGCGCCCCATCGTCATCGTCATCATCGTCATCATCACGATTCGGTCGAGCCATCGTCGTCGTCGACCCGACGACGCGCGCGCGCGTCTCGTGCCGGTGCGTCGTCTTCGTCGGCGTCGCGCGCGCCGTACGACGTCGTCGTCGTGACCGGTGGACTCGGATTCATCGGGTCGACGCTCGTCGCGCGCGTCGTCGCGCGATTGGACGAATTCGCGGCGTCGGGCGCGACGACGGTCGTCGTCGACGACGTCGACGAACGCGGGCCGTACCCGGCGTCGTGGAAACGCGCGAACGCGGTGCGAACGCGAGCGCTCGGACGTCGCGTGCGCGTGGTGGAGCGCGCGTGCGACGGCGCCGCGCTCGACGCGTGCGTCGCGGGCGCGAGGCGAGCGGCGTTTATTCACTTGGCCGCGCGGTCGGGAGTCGGCGCGGCGGCGAGCGACGTCGAGGGCGCGTGTCGAGCCAACGTGGAGACGGTGGCGGCGGTGTACGCGGCCGCGGCGAGGGTCGGGAACGGGTCGAGGGTGGTGTTCGCGTCGTCGGGATCGGTGTACGGAGACGAGGCGTCGTCGACGCGCGCGAGCGCCGTCGGGGACGACGCCGACGCGCCGACGTCGAGTTACGCGGCGACGAAACGGGCGGGTGAATTGTTGGGGAAAGTGTACGCGCAAAAAATGTTCGGCGTCGAGGTGGTGGTGACGCGCGTGTTCACCGTGTTCGGACCGCGCGGGAGACCGGATATGGCGATTTGGAAATTTATTAAACAACTCGAGAGCGGCGCTTCGTTGACGCGGTTCGGCGACGGGAAAACCACCTGGCGAGATTACGTGTACGTGGACGACGTCGCGGACGCCCTCATCGCCGCGCTCGTCGCGGACGTCGGGGACGATCCGTATCGAGTCGTCAACGTCGCCGGCGGCGCGCCCGTGTTTCTCCACGAAATTATAGAGGCGTGCGAACGCGCGTGCGGGAAATCCGGTCGCGTCGAGACGCTCCCGCAACGTCCGGGCGACGTCGGTGGGACGTTTGCCGACATCTCGGACGCCGTGAAACTTCTCGATTGGCGACCTCGGGTGTCGCTCGAGGAGGGACTTCGTCGAACCGTCGAGTGGTGGCGCTCGCCGGACGCCGACGCGTACCGAGACGTCGACTGAGCGTTTCCGAGCGCACCCGTAACCATTAATTAATCGATAGAATCTAGATCTCGATACATCGCCTCCGAAACCTCCCCCAAGGGCGTGTACTCGCCCTTCTCCGCGTCTTTAATCCAATCCTCGACGCGCGGCTCGGGCCCGACGCCTACGCTCGCGTCGTACTCGACGCGTCTCGCCGGTCTCGTCGTCACACCCCGCGCGTCGGTTGTCGTCACCAACGGCATTCGTTCCGCGCGTCGCAACGCGAGCGCTGTTTGCCCCATCGTCTCGTCATCCTTCTCCTCGTCCGTCTCCTTCTCCTCCTCGGGTCCGCCGACGCCCTCGTCCTCCGGATACGTCAAAAATCTCGGCCCGCGCGCCGTCAATCCCAATCGATCCATCTCTCGAATCTTCAACACCGCTCCCGGCGCCGTGAGATCATCCACCGAATCCCCTCGATCGATCACCGCGTATGCGCGCGCGATGCGAGCCTCGGCGCGTTCGATCGCCTCGCGAACGCCCGCGGCTTCGTGCGTCGCCACCTTGTACCCGTGATGTTTACTCGACGACGTGCTCGCGAATTCCTGCGCGCGCCGCGTCGCCGCGCGTCAGTCGACGGGACGAGGATAATTTTCCCACATCGTTCGCGAGAGAGAGAGGGACGGACGCGCGCGCGACGAGCGCGACGCACCTCGTACTCTAATTCGAGCATGATGGCGTTTCGAGCGTTTTCGTCGCGTCGTCGTCTCGCGCGTCGCTTTCGTCGCTTTCGTCGCGCGTCTCGCGCGACCGACGCGTCGAGTACACCGCGAACGCGTTCGCGTCGATCTCGCGTCGCGCGTCGCGCGTCGTCGTCGCGTTCGTCGCGTCGTCGAGTGACGCCATTCTATGTCTCGACGTCTGCGTCGTCGTCGCGCTCGAGTACGATCGCGAATGCTTCTCGGGGAACGCGATCCTCGCGCAGGGGCTCGCGCGCGGTCTCTCGGCGCGCGCGGACGTGTTCGTCGTGTGCGCGCGACCGAGCGACGACGACGACGACGACGATGAAGATGAAGAAGAAGATGGCGTCGTCGCCTCGACGTCGACGACGACGCTCCTCGTCCGTCGCGCGCGCGTGCCTCGATCGAAATGGTTCAATCTCACCGTCGACGGCGCGCACGTCGAGTTTTTTGCCGACGCGTGCGCGCGATTTCGGGAGGAGACGCGCGCGTTCGGCGCCGACGTCGCGCTCGGCGTCGATTTTTCGTCTCGCGCCGCCGCCGACGCGTTGGGACTCTTCGACGACGGTGGGCCGCCGTTCGTGTACGCGCCGTTTCGATTGTTCACTCGAAGCGATGGGAGGCACGCGGCGTTGGAGCGGGAGGCGTGCGAGAGGGCGAGCGGGGTGTTGGCGTTGTGTTCGAGCGACGAGCGGTTCGTCGTCGAACGATTTTTATCGACGGAGAAATCGCGCGACGAGCGGTGTATTCGGGTGACGCATCCGCCGCTTCGCGCGAGCGTTTCAGAGTTGGCGAGCTCGATGACGTCGAGCGATGATGACGGTGTTCGTCGACGCCGGTACCTGACGTGCGCGGTGCGCGTGAGCGAAGAAAAAGCGCCGGATCGATTCGTGGCGGCGTGCGAAGAGTTGGCGAGACGCGGTGCGTTCGATTCGGGCGAGTTGACGCCGTTGTTCTGCGCGAACGCGAGTTTGGTGGCGTCGAGCGCGTACGCCGCGGCGCTCGTGGCGCGGTTTCGAGCGTGTGCGCCGAACGGACGCGTCGTGGAGACGTTTCTGTCGCCGGAGGAATTGGGCGCGATTTTTAGAGAGACGGCGCTCAACGTGCACCCGCCCTCGCACGACGCCTTCGGGATGACGGTGGTCGAAGCCGCGGCGTTCGGTGCGCCGACGATGCTTCATGCCGACGGGGACATAGGCGCGGCGGAGTTTTTACGACCGGGAGTTGAGTGCGTCGGCGCAAACATGGAGGCGTCGGCGCGGGACGTCGCGGATCGCGTCGAGGAGACGCTCGTGGACCCGAACACGCGCGTCGTCGCCGCCGCCGCCGCGTCTCGGGCGTTGGCGTGGGATGAATCGAGTTTCGCGGAAGAGGTGTGTGATTTTTTAATGAGTCTCGTCGCCGAGTGATGAAGTGAGCGAGCGCGTGTTCAATGTATAGCTAGAGCGGCGTCTCGGCGTCTTTCAATCCTACCAATCCGTCCGCGTGTTTCGCGTCCGACGAGTCCACGACGAGCGAACGAATCCGTATCGAGTGATGCCGTCGCGCGCGTTCTAACACGTCGTGCGTCGCTCGACGAATGTCGGGATCGCCGTCGGCAGCGAACTCGAAGACGCGCGCGATGTAGTCGCCGGCGGAGGCGTCGTCGCCGAGCGCGTCCAACGCATTCGAGAGACACGTCACCGCGAGGAGCCGTTCTGATTTCATCCCCGTGTTTAACACCTCGAGCGCACGTCTCGCGACGGCGTGTAGACGCGCGCGCGCGCGCTCGGGGTTGGCTTCGCAAAGCGCCCGGTGGAGCGCCGCAAACGCCGACGCGCGCTCCTCGCACGCGAAACAATCAAAGTTTTCAATCACCTCGGCGACGCGGTCGGCGCGTCCGTCGGAGGACAGCCATCGCACAAGTACGTATCGTCGTTTTTCATCGCAGAAATGGGCGAAACACGTCGATGCGAGCGTGCCCAGCGCGAACTGCGCGTCTCGAGGAATCCATCGCAGACGCGACGCGAGCGCGTCAAACACGGGAAAAAAGTCGGCGTCAAAGCCGTCGACATCCCGCCGCGCTAAACGATCGAGGACGTGTGTTCTGCACAGGTAGGCGTTGAAGACTCTGATGTAACTCTTCGCGGCGAGTAAAGACTGTTCGGACTCGCGCGCTGTCGGAGGTTTGTCGCTCGCGTCGACGTTTCGTCGCACCAAATCGAACACCTCCTTCATCAACGTTCCATCGCGAATGCATTCGAAAAAGACGGCGAAGACGCCTTCGGGCGTCATGCACGCGCCATCGACGCCTATGCGCGGTGAGGGCGCGCGAGACGTCGAGTTATCGTCGAAAAGCGTCGTGAGACGGTTGAATATCAACCGCCACTCGTCGGCGCCGTCGGTGGACATACGACTCAGTCGCCTGGCTTGCGACGCGATTTCGTCGTCTTCGTACACGTCGTATATGGACGCGTGTATGATGGTCAATGTGCATGAATGGGCGGCAATGTCGCGTCTCACTTGCGTGACATCTTGATCATCGGCGAAGACGACGGCGCCGACGTCTAAAAGTTTGTGACACGAATCGACGACGGCGACGACGCGACACGCCGCGGCGGCAACCTCTGGCCGAAGCGCGACCTCGAGGAGGTCGATGATATTTTTCGCGTCCAACTCCAACTCGTGCGACGCGGCCCACGTCAAGACGTACGAAGACAAAGCGACGGCTTCGAGGAGCGCCGCGCCATTGTCCTCACGTTCTTCGACGCGGTCGAGGACGCATCGAATCCACGCGCGTCTGATCGAAGGCGCGTACGTCAACGCGCTGTGCGCGACATCCAACGCATCGTTTCGATCATCGTTCATCATCGTCGCCAAGATGTCCAACACATCTCGCACGCGGGGCGCGACGGCGTCGCCGAGGTGTTCGCACGCGCGCGCAACCGCTCTCGCTCTCGCGCGACGGACGCGCGCGTCGTCCGAATCCCACACCTCGTGCGTCTTCAGGCACCGCAGCATTTCTTTCACCGCAAACATCGCCACCGATCGACACCCCTCGCCCATTGTCTTTCGCGCGTGCGCGGCGTTGATCTCTCTTAATCTCTCCGCCGCGTACTCCTCCGTCTCTTCGTCGCACGCGAACATCGCGCACAGTAAATCGGCGTCCGCGTCGCGTATTGTAAACTTACCCGCGTTCACGCGCGCGATGAACACTCGCGACACGGCGAACGCCACCGCGCGACGCACGTCGCTCTTTTCATCCACGCTCAGACGTAACATCGACGTCCCGAACGCGTCGTGCGCGCGCGAATCGCCGCGCGAGAGGACGACGCGCGTGACCAACGCACCGCACGCCTCGACGGCGGCTCGCCGCACCTCGCGTCGCCGGTGCGCTAAACAATTCGAACGCACGCTCCAATACACGCGTTCAACTGCGCGCGCGAGTTCTGTCGATTCGTCCGTCTCGCCCTCGAGGGCGACGATTCGCGCGTCCGACATCGCCGTCCACGCGTCCAACGCTTTGACCACAGCCTCGGCGTCGTCATCGCGAGAAAACGAGTCCACCGTCGCCAACGCGCGCATCATCTCTCGCGCGGACGACGTTCCGACCGGCGTCGCCCGCATCAACGCGTCCACGATTTTCCGCCGCGTCGTCTCGTCGCGTTCTTCACGCGATCTCGCGGATAAAACCTCTAAAAACAATTCTCGCGTGCGGCGCCGTCGTCGCTCGGCCCGTGCTCGACGTCGTTCCTCCTCCATCTTTTGTTCATCTTTCTCCTCCTCCGTTTTCGTAGCCTCTCCTCGCTTCTGGTTGCTCTCGTCTCGTCTCGTCGCCGCGTTCCTCGTCGTCTCCAACATCGTCCCCGCGAATTCCACGCACGCCCTCCTCGTCTCCGCGGTCGCGTGACTCGCGGTGCCGTACGTGACTAAACGCACGATCTCTTCCACCTCGGCGTCGGCGCGAGCGTCGTCGTCGTCGTCGTCGTCATCGTCGTCGTCGTATTTTCGTCGCGGCTCGGCGGCGCGGCGAGTCAACTCTCGCAGCGCCGCCCTCACCGCGGAGACGTCCGGGTCAGACGCGACGACGCGCGCGAGCTCGAGATCGCGCGCGCGAGGCGATCGGGACATTGTGTACTATTGTGTGTCGTCGTATACTGCTAGCTCTACGTCGTCGACGCGTCGCGAGGCGTCGTCGAGTGACGTCCGCCGTCGGCGCGCGTTGACCTAAAAAATTACGGAAGACGCGTTCACGCCTCGTCGCGCTCGACGCTCGCGAACGCGCGCAAGATGGCTCGCGCTTTCAATTCAATCTCTTCCCACTCTTTCTCCGGATCGCTCAGTATCGTGATCGCCCCGCCGGCGCCGATCCATTGGTCGTCGCCGCGCGTCGTCGCGCTTCGAATGACGACGTTTAAATCAAACGCGCCGTCGAAATCGAAATATCCGATCGACCCGCTGTACACCATCCTCGGCGAGTCCTCCAACGCCTCGATGATGTCCATCGTTCGAATCTTCGGCGCGCCCGTCATGCTTCCCGGTGGGAACACGGCGCGGAGGACGTCCATGGACGAGACGTCGGCGCGAGGCGTCCCCGTCACGCGACTCACGAGTTGGTGCACCGACTCGTAGGATTCAATCTTCGCCAACGCGGGCACGTCGACGGTTCCGACGTCGCATACGCGCGCAAGATCGTTTCGTAGTAAATCCACGATCATTAAATTTTCTGCGCGTTCCTTGACGTCTCGTTCGAGCGCGAGCGCCGCGGCGACGTCGGCGTCGCACCCGAGCGGAGAGACACGCGCGCACGTGCCCTTGATCGGTTTCGCCTCGAGCGCGCCCAATCGGTCGCGACGTAAGAAACGCTCCGGTGACGAACACGTCACGACGACCGGAGCGTCGGTGTCGATGTCGGTGCGCGTTCCCGCGCCTATGGAGAGGAACGCGGCATACGGCGCCGGATTTCGTCGACGGAGTTCGGTGTACACCGCGCGAGGACTCGCGCGCGATTCGGCCGATCGGCGTCGACGCAAGACGTTGGTGAGACAGGTCTCGTACGTCTCTCCGCACGCGATAGCGTCTTGACACGCGCGTATGTCGGTGATGTATTCCTCGCGATTGCGCCGCCACGCGAAATCCGTCGCGCACATTAATTCGTCAGACGTCATGGCGTGGACCGTTTCGTTCGCGGCGTCGATCGACGAGGTATCGGCGATGGATGCGTCGGTGATGATTTCGCCGATGGACGCGGCGATGGACGCGACCCATTCCGTGGTCGTGGACGACGCCTCGTCGTCGTCCTCGTCGTGCGCACCGACGACGTAGACGACGCGTTCGAGATGATCGAACGCGACGTATCGATCGCACAGGAAAAACGCGGCGTCCGGAAGTGGAGAATCGCGCGCGGGCGGGAGCGAATCGCATTCGTCGCGCATTTCGTATCCCATGTACCCGACGAAGCCGCACCGGAAATCAAAAGGGAGCGTCGCGGCGTCCGCCGAGCGCACCGTTCGACGACGCAGGTGATCATCGAGCCAAGCGACGAACCCGCGCTCGAGAGTTTCGGTGGAGACGTCACCCCGCGCGTTTTCGACGCGGAGGACGCCGGGCGCGCGACGGCGCGACGCCGCCGCTGCGAATCTCCGCGTCCCGTCGGCGTCGGCGGTCAGCACGCCTCGAGGCGCGGGCGCGAGGTCGAAGAGCGCGCGACGCCAGAGCGGACCGCCGCGCGCGCCCATGAAACTGAATCGACCTTTACTCTCGTCCGCGGTGTCTAACCAAAAGCAATCCGAGGCGACGGCGTTCGAGTCATCGGCGCCGCCGCCGAAGAGTCGCCAAAATATATCCTCGGTTATTCTCGTCGACGTCGTCGCGGACGCGTCCACGGTTTCCACGCGCAGTCGCAAGCACACCGAATCACTCACCGCCGTCGGCGACGGGTCGCTCGTCGACGGTGTGGACTCGAGACGGGCGCTCGCCTCGACGAGCGCGCGCGGCACCGAGACGCCGCTCGGCGGCGCGCCCGTCTTCGACGTCCACCACGCCTCGCTCGCCGACAAAAAATTCGCATAAATCGCATCCCCGTGCGTCGTGCACACGCTCTCCGGATGAAACTGCACGCCGTACCTCGGTAAACGCTCGTGTTCGAGCGCCATGATGGTTCCGTCGTCCTCGGCCCACGCGCACGCGCGATGTCCCGCGCCGCACGCCGTCACCGCCAACGAATGATACCTCGTCGCCACGAACCCATTCGCCGATCCCGACGGCACCCCCTTAAACAACACGCTCACACCGTCGTGTCTCACCCCACACACGCGTCCGTGCACCGCGCCCGCGGGGTTTTTCGTCACCGCGCCGCCGTCGGCGAACGCCGCCAACGCCTGGTGTCCCAAACACACCCCGAACACCGGCACGTCCGCGCACGCCCCCGTCGCGCGTAAAATCGCCACCGCCACCCCTAAATCACTCGCCCTCTTCGGCGTTCCCGGCCCGGGACCGACGACGACCCGCGCGAACCCGCCATCGCCGCCCGAAAGCGCCGCTCGAATGTCGTCGACAGACACGTCGTCGTTCTTCACCACCACCGGCGCCGCGCCTTCGACGCGCGCGATGAGATGCGACAGAATGACGGCGTAGGAATCATAATTATCTATCACTAACGTCCGTCCGCGAGGCATGACGCGCGCGCGTCGATGACTGACGCGCGCGGATGTGTTCACACGCGCGTTGGCGGGCGACGCCGCGCCGTACATCCGGAAAAGTGGTTCCGCGTCTCGTCACATCGCGACGCTCTCGCGCTCGACAGAGCGACGCCCGCGAAAGACGCGTGAATTCTTTTCGCGTCAGAACGCACCGGTGAACGCCCTCGAACGACGTCGCGCGCGCGCAGAGCGTCGTCAGAGCGCAGACTATCGCATCACACCTTTTCCGAGATCACCATGAGCGGTAAAACCGACGCCGCGAACACGCCGTCGTCGCGAGAGAAGTTGACGTGGATTTTGGTGTATTCTCTGTGTTCGTCCACGATGCTCGTCATCAATAAGCTCGCCGTGTCGACGAACGGGCTCCCGACGGTGGTGTCGGGGGCGCAGCTCGCGGTGAGCGCCTTGGTGGTGGTGGGCATGGAGGTGAGCGGGATGAAGGTGCTCGGTGCGTTCGAGCGCCAGAGAATCTTACCGTTCGTCGCGTACACCACCATGTTCGCGATGGGGCTGTTTTCGAACATGAAGGCGTTGATGCTGACCAACGTCGGGGCGGTGATTTCGGCGCGGTGCTGTTTGCCGCTCGTCGTGTGTCTCATCGAGTGGGCGTTTATGAATCGAATGTTTCCGAACGCGCGTTCGATCATGAGTTTGATGGGCGTGGTGTTCGCGGCGAGCGTGTATATCTCGAACGATACCGGTGTGAGCATCGATGGAAGCGCGGGGATGTTTTGGTTACTCGTGTGGTGGCTGTTGCTCGCCGTGCAGATGACGTACGGGAAACATCTCACCGAAAACATCTCCATGACGCAGTGGGAGCGAGTGTTTTACACGAACGCGTTGGCGATTCCGCCGACGATCGTTTTGTATTACGCCACGGGCGAGAACGAACAGATGATGAAGGATGAGGAGGGAGCGATGTTTTATTTACTTTTGAGCTGCGTGGTGGGCGTGGCGATTTCGTACAGCGGATGGAAGTGCCGATCCGTCATCACGGCGACGACGTTTACGCTCGTGGGTGTCATCAATAAGATGGCCACGATCGCGTTTACCATCATCGTCTGGCCAAAGGATTTCTCCGTGATGAAGACGCTCGCGCTCTTGGCCTCCGTCGGGTTCGGATTGCTCTACACCGAGGCGCCGCTTCGAAACAAGCCCAGGGGGTCGTCGTGAGCGAGCGAGCGAGTGAGCGCTCGATTCGATTCGTCGACGTCGCGAGATCGACGCGCGCATTGACGTCGCGTCGCTACATGTTCTACTTAGCGTTTGATGAAGGATTTGTGAATAATTTCATGTTAAGCATTTGGATGATAAGATTGCACGTGTCGTTCATTCCTTTTGTTGTGTAGACGGTCGCGCGTGCTTTTCCGAGAAAGCTGAGAGAAGAAGCGTGCTGTCTCATCGCTGAGAAGGCACGCGCGTCCTCCGCATCGTGGAAAAAATACTGCTCTTTCCCATCCTTAATCCTCCTCCTCTTCTTCCATGCCGCCGGCTTGCGCGGAGTCGTCCATATCGGACGTCCAGAGCGTGAGGTTATCGCGCAGCAATTGCATGATGAGCGTGCTATCCTTGTACGACTCCTCGCCGAGCGTGTCGAGTTCGCTGATGGCTTCATCGAACGCCTTCTTCGCCATTTGGCACGCGCGCTCCGGGGCGTTCAAGATTTCATAGTAAAAGACGGAAAAGTTGAGCGCCAAACCGAGGCGAATCGGGTGCGTCGACGCAAGTTCAGCCTCAGCGGTTTGCTCGGCACTCTTGTACGCCAAAAGCGTCTCTTCAGCGGCTTCTTTGCGTTCCGCGCCTCCCTTGAACTCGGCCAAGTAGCGCCAGTAGTCGCCCTTCATCTTTTTGTAAAAGACCTTGGACTCGCCCGCCGAGCACCGATCCTCCAAGTGTTCCTTTAACAAACCCAAAATCCTCGTGCAAATGCTCGTGAGCTCAGCCTCCACGTTCGCCTTGTACGCGGCGATCAATTTGCACTTGTCGCTATCCTTCGAGTGCTTCGCCTCCTCCTTGGTCTCGATGGAGCTGACGATGCGCCACGACGCGCGGCGCGCGCCGATGACGTTCTTAAACGCAACGCTCAGCAAATTTCTCTCCTCGACGCTCAGCTCCTCCTCGCTCGATTTCAGCGTCACCTCGCTCATGTAATCCATCATCTCCTCATACCTATCGTCGACACACACACACAAAATAGTCACGTCACACCCGTCAGTCGTCGCCCTCCGCGTTCGTCGTCCGTCGTCTCGCCGCGGCGTCGCCGATCCCGAGATCCGCGCGGCGACGGGATCCGCGCCGCGCGCCTCCACACCACCCCCTCCCACACCCCCACGAACGCGCGCGCGTCGCGAACGCGCGCGCGGGACGTCGACGCGACCGTTCACGCGTCCATCACCCGCGTCCGCCAAGCGCGACGCGCGCCCGACCCCGTCCGCGATCGGGCGCCTCGACGGTGCTGACCGAGGTCTTAAAACGACGAGTCGTGACTCATCCAGAGTCCCCCTTCCCACACCGCCCATCCCGATCGCACAATCATCGATCCGTCGCGCCGCGCGTCGTCGCGTCCCCGATCGCGCGCGCGATCGATCGATCGATCGCGCGATCGGGATGGGCGCCTCCGGTCGCTTTCGTCGTCGAATCGCGCGCGATCGGGGACGCGCGACGCCTCCGCGCGACGCCTCCGCGCGACCCGTCCCGTCGTCGTCCCCGCGTCCAGTCCGAGTCGAGTCCAGTTCACGCACCTCTCCGCCTGTTCGGCGAGTTTAGCCTTGTACACGAGATCCTCGCGCGAGTACGCGCTCAGATCCTCCTTCTTGCCGTCGTCCGAGCTCACCATCGCGCGCGACGATCGTCGGCCGAGGAGGCGTCGACGATTGTCGCGCGTCGTTCACGGATTTCTCGTCTCTCGCTCCCGTGCGCGACGACAGAGTAGGCTGGACAAAAAACAGGGACTCCGGGCGAGTCACACACCCCGAAAAGCGACATACTCCATGTCTGGACACGTGTGGGGGGAGAGTAAGTCATCAGGGTTTTGAGTTTTATATCGTGCGAGTGACGTGAATGAAACTTTGTATGGTGTGTGAGTGTCGATTGTATGAGACGGATTTGAACAGATGATGCGACCGATGGGACGTGGACGCCGGAGTGGGCGACGCGCGATCGGATCGAATCGAACGAAGCGCGCGTGCGCGAGTCGAGTCGACGACACCGAACGTCTCGCTTTCGTCGCGTCGTCTCGCTCGACGACGAGTCCGTAGGGATGAGCGGCGAAGAGACGACGACGCGATTGAAGTGTGAATTGCTGTTTTGTGGGGCGACGGATTGGCAAAACATTGGGAGGAACAAAACGAATCCGGACGGTGGACCGTACGTGGATCTGAACGAACCGCACGCGTTTAAACCGTTGGAAGGGAAGACGTGGACGTTCATCGGTGGGGGTGCGGCGGCGACGCACGCGGCGGCGATCGATGATGAGGGGAGATTGTACACGTGGGGACGCAACGAGCGCGGACAGTTGGGACACGGCGACTATAAGAATCGAGGAACGCCGACGCTCGTGGAGGCGTTGAAGGATGAAAAGTGCGTGGCGGTGGCGTGCGGAAAGGGTCACACGGCGGTGGTGTGCGAAAACGGTGACGTGTACGGCATCGGATCGAACAAGTTTGGACAGATTGGGTGCGGCACGATGAAGAAGCAGATGAAAAAGGGCGACACCGAGGACGACAAGTTGACGCCGGTCAAGGCGCTCGTCGCGAACGGAGCGAGTGTGTCGTGCGGGGCCGATTTCACCGCGGTGTTGACGCGCGACGGTGAGATTTTCACCTACGGTTTGCCACAATACGGTCAGTTGGGACACGGCACAGATCACGAGTACAACACGAGCGCGAGCTCCATCAAGATTGTGTACGAACCGCAGCCGCACCCGAGACGCGTCGTCGCGAACGGCTTCGGTGACCGCAAGATCGTCAAGTTGTCCTGCGGCACCAACCACGTCGCGTGCTTCGACGACGCCGGTAAAATCTGGACGTGGGGATTCGGTGGGTACGGTCGACTCGGACATCGCGTGCAAAAGGATGAATTCGCACCCAAGATGGTTGAGATCCAAGGCGGCGACCGTAACTTGGTCCCGAAAGACGCCGTTTTGGGCGCTGGATCGGTGTCCACGTTCGTGTCCGCGTTGCAAGGTCAGTTGTACGCCTTCGGCAAGTTGAAGACGAGCGGCGACAACACCATGTATCCGGTGCCGTTCATGGAGTTGCAAGGCTGGGTCATGCGCGATTTCGCGAGCGGGGGCGTCACGTTCGCCGCGTGCGCTGAAAAGTCTGCGGTGACGTGGGGCGGTGGTGCGTACGGCGAGCTCGGCTACGGTCCGAAGGGGAAGAAATCGAGCGCTAATCCCGACTTGGTGCCGTCCCTGGAGGGCAAGACGACGCGACGCGTCGCGTGCGGCAACGGGTACACCTTGTTCCTCGTCGATAAGGAGGACGCCAAGGACTTGCCATCGTTTACCCCGGGTCCGGACCTCGAACCGAAAGCGACCGCGGCTGGTGGAAAGACGAAGGCGGGCGCGCAGAAGGGCGGCGCGGCGAAGAAGGCGAAAAAGTAACGCGACGTATGATAAACTATAAACTCGTTGAATGAATATCTTAATACAACCGAGTTGCGATAAATATCCCATCACGCGCTCTTTAGCTCAAACCCAAGATTTGTTCCGTCTCCGTGTCGACGGAGATCTCGTAGTACGCCGGGCGAGTCGGGAGACCGGGAATGGTCGGGAATGCGCCGACGAGCGGCACGAGGAATCCCGCGCCCGCGCTCAAGCGAACGTCACCGATCGGCAACGTGAAGCCACTCGGCGCGCCCTTCAAGTTGAGATCGTGGGAGAAAGAATATTGCGTCTTGGCCATGCAGATTGGCAATTCGCCGAAACCTTGCTCGGTGTAGAGCTTAATCTTTTCCTCGGCTTGCTCGGAGAACTCGACCGCGCCCGCCTTGTACACGTTCTTCGCGACGGCTTCGATCTTACTCTTGATGTCGAGAGAGAGATCGTAGCCGAATTTGAAGTCCTTGCAGTCTTCGTTCTTCTCGCACGCCGCCTTGACGGCCGCGGCGAGGTCGACGGCGCCGGCGCCGCCGCGCGCGTGGTGCGTGCACAAGACGGCGTCTTCGGCGCCGGCGGCGAGAGACAATTCGCGAATGACGGCGTGTTCAGCCTCCGTATCGGTCGGGAACGCGTTGATGGCGACGACGACCGGGATACCGAACGCCTTGGTGTTTTCAATGTGTCGCACCAAGTTGCACATGCCATCGCGCACCATGTCGACGTTCTCCGTCGTGTACGAGTGGTCGAGGGGTTGACCAGCCTTCACGGGCGGACCTCCGCCGTGGCACTTGAGCGCGCGCACGGTGGCGACGATGACGGCGCAGTTGGGCTTCAAGCCAGACTTGCGGCACTTCAAGTTGACAAACTTTTCGAGACCGATGTCGGCGCCGAAGCCGGCTTCGGTGACGACGAAACCACCCTTGCCCACCATGGAGAGACCGATTTGATCGGCGATGATGGACGAGTTACCGCTCGCGATGTTCGCGAACGGACCCGCGTGCACGAGAACCGGCGTCGCTTCGAGCGTTTGCATGAGCGTCGGCTTGAGGGCGTCGCGCATGAGCGCCATCAACGCGCCGGTGACGCCCAAGTCGTCGCACGTCACCGGACCGCCCGCGCGATCGGGACCGACGACCATGTTACCGAGGCGTTGCTCCATGTCCGCGAGAGACGTGGTCATGGCGAGCACGGCCATGATTTCAGACGCGACGGTGATGTCGAAACCAGTCTTGCGCGTCTTGCCCTTTTCCGTCGGAGATTCGCCGACGGTGATTTCGCGCAAAAAGCGGTCGTTCATGTCGACGACGCGTCTCCACGTGATGCGCTCGGGATCAATGTCCAAACGCACAAACTTCGATCGTTCCTCTTCCGTCAAATCGTCCGGGTTCGTCTTGTCGATGCCAAGCTTCTTCAAGCGCTTGAACATGATGGCGGAGAACTCGCGAGAACCATCCTTCTTTTGCGGCATCAACCGTTTCCACAGCGCCTCGTCGCTCTGCGTCGATTCGTGGAACACGCGCGCGTCGATCGCCGCCGCGAGCAAGTTATTCGCCACACCGATGGCGTGAATGTCCCCCGTCAAGTGCAAGTTCATCTCCTCCATCGGAATCACCTGCGAGTACCCCCCGCCCGCGGCGCCGCCCTTGATGCCAAACGTCGGTCCCATGGACGGCTGTCGAATGCACGCTACCGCCCGCGCGTTCGCGTGCGCTTGCATCGCCTGCACCAACCCAATCGTCGTCGTAGACTTCCCCTCACCCAACGGCGTCGGCGTGATCCCAGCCGTGACGACGTAATACCCGTGTCCAGCCTTGGCGTCGCACGTCGGCCCTTCGCCGTCGCCGCCCCTCGTCGCCCCCAGCGTCGTCGACAATTTCTCCGAAACCTTCGCCTTGTACCGTCCGTACATCTCGTACTCCTCCTCCTTCAGACCACACATTTTCTCCGCCACCTCTTTGATGGGCAACGCGCGCGCCGCCGACGCGATCGCGATATCGCTCGGCGTCGGCGTCGCGATATCCGTCAGCCGTCGCGCGCCGAAATCAAAAGACGCCCCGGCCGACGCCATGATCTCTTCCTCCGTCTCCGTCACCGCGGTCGACGCGTGCACCGACGGGCGAGAACGAGGCGCGGCGGAGGACGCGATCGCGCGTCGAGGCGAGGACGACGACGACGTCGGTCTCGCGAGCGTTCGCACCGCTCGCGCGCGTGGAATCACCGCGCGCATGCACCGAGGCAGCCTGATGAATGAATGAAAGAACGCGCGGTCGACGGCGGTCGCGATCGATCGATCGATCGACGAGGACGAGGACGAGGAGGCGGACGACGACGTCGGTCGCTCGCTCGCTCGGTCGCTCGCGCGTCGGTGTGACGGCGCGCCGTCGCGCGCGCGTCGACGTCATCATATCCATCGCGTCCCCACGCGTGGTGTCACCATGCGTGATACATAGACGTGATGATGCGTATGTATGAATGATGAGTATGTATGATGACTGATTATGGATGATGATTGGTGATGCTTGATGATGATTGATGACTGATGGATGTCATTTGGCTCATGTATGGCCATCGCTCCCTACTTGAGTCCGATTTTGGGTATCCGAACACTGATGATGATGGATGATGGATGCGCGACGAGACCGTAGACGGGGACGCGTCTCGTCGTCGCCTCCGATCGTGGATCCGACGCGGGACGACGAGGGACGGGCGACGCGGTCCTCGCGCGCCGTCCGTCGTCGGCTGGATCGGCGGTCCGTCGGCGTCGTGCGCGAACGAACGAACGAACTGCGCATCAATCTGATTTCTGATTCATTCATTCTTTCATTCGTCGCGTGATGACGGTGGTGGCGACGACGATGGCGCGCGCGAGCGCGCGGTGGTGCGGGGACGACGCCGTGGGACCGTATTTTCGAGACGCGTTCGTGTTGTTGGACGATGAGGCGGCGATGTGCGCGCGAGGATCGATCGGGGGCGCGGGGGCGGCGGAGACGTTGGGCGCGCGCGCGACGGCATCTTTGGAGGCGTTCGCGGGGACGGCGCGAGAAGACGGTGGTGGTTCGGTCGATGAAGATGGTGACGATGGTGGCGACGACGTGTACGCGGTGGATGGACGCGTCGTGCCGAGAGACGCGCCGATGGTGATTTGCGTCGGACGACGGTTGGCGGAGGCGGCGGAGGACGTGCGCGCGAGCGTGAAGAGACGCGCCGAGGCGTCGCGGGTCGTCGTCTTTGTCGGGTGCGATGAGGGTGATGAGGAACACGCGACGTGTGTGCGCGCGTTGACCGAGGCGTGCGAACGCGAACTCGCGCGAGGACGACGCGGAGCGGCGGAGAGCGGCGGAGAGGCGTCGGCGTCGGCAGTGACGGCGAACGACGAGGACGTCGCGGACGACGATTCGGATTGGGGGAGTTGGGGAGACGACGAGGAGGAGTTTAAGGATTCGTCGAGCGTGGCCAAAGACGGGGACGGCGCGAACGACGATGGGTGGGGCGGCGAACGCGAGGGACGCGCGGACGCGAACGCCGCGAGCGGCGGTCGATTCGTCGTCAAATTTTTTCCTCTGATGATGTATCGAGCGTTCGGTGAGGGCGCGTTCACGCTTCCGAGCGCGCGCACGTCAAACATCGCGAAACACGCCGTAGACGCGCTCACAGGTGAGTCTGGGGAACACCGCGTCGTCGGTCAACACCTCGCCGAGATCGCCGCGCACTGGGCGTTGGCTCCGGATTATTTCGCCCTCGGCCCGAACGCCGAGTCCGTGTCGCGCGTCGCCGCGCGCGCGAAGACCGATCCCGTGGGCGTGGACACGATGGAGAAGCCGCGGTCGGCGGCGGTGATAGTGATGGATAGAGAAATAGATTTAATGACGCCGAGCGCGAGTCGAGACGCGTGGCTCGAACGCGCGGCGGACGGCGACGGCGACGGCGCGGCGTTGATGTTGGCGCCGCTGTCGGGCGCGCCGGAGGCGCGCGCGTTGGACGAAGCGCTGTGCTCAAAGACCGCGCGCGATGGGTCGATGCACGTGCGAAAATTATTGCGAGAGGCGGCGCGAGTGGAGGCGGTGGACGTGCCCGAGTTGGACGAGCGAAATAGTCGCGCCGTCACCGCGGATCAACTCAACGAACTCGTCGCCGCGCTCGAGATCGATCCAAGCGTGGCGTTGCGCCATCGCGCGTTGATTCAGCGCGCAAAACTCTCGGCGGCGAGCTTGACGAACGAAAAGGATATGAAGGCGAACAGACAAATTATCGCCATGCAGCGTCTCACCGCCGCGGCGCTCGAAAACAAAGCCTCGGGTGTCTGCGCGACGTTGGTGGAAATCTTAAAGGTGATGTACGCCGCGGGAGGGACCGCGGTCGGGCATCCCAAGGAGGCGTTCGCGCTCGTGCTCGCCGCGTACACGATCGCGATGGACGCCAACGCGTGCGAGGGCAGACGCCCGCGAGCCGGCGACGACTCGTCGCCGTTTGCTCCGAACGATGAGCTCGCCCTTCGAGAGGCGTTTCTCGGCGTTCTCCTCGCCAGTCAGAGCGACGACGTGCGTTCACAACTTCCGAGTCTCGGCGCGAGCGCGTTGGACGCGCTGGACGCCATCAGAGGTCGAGGCGGCGCCGCAGCCGCCGCAGCGCCTCCGACGCCAGTCAAGGACGACGAAGGTTGGGGCGACGACGATTGGGGTGAAGACGACGATTGGGGCGAATCTCCGGCACCTGCGAGCAAACCGACCGAAGTGACGAGCGCGTCCGCGATGGACGATCCCGAGGTGGCGGCTGCCGCGCTCGAGGCTCGCGATGCCGTGGACGCAGCGCTTCGACGCCTGTCTCGAGCCGCCGCCGCCGGTCGAGCCTCGCTCGAGCACAACGTCCCGGACACCCTCTCCCTCTACGCCAACGGTCTTCCCAATCCAACGTTACTCGAGATCATCTCACGAATCAAGTCATCCACCGACGATCGCGGCGTGTGCGCTGATTTCGTCCATGTCGCCGCCTCGCTCGGCGGTTTACTCAAACACGCCGCCGCCTCCGCGGGAGCCTCCATCGTCACCGGCGCCATGGGTCGACTCGGCAACCTCATCAACAAAGTCACCGCCGCTCCCAAACCTTCCGACCACGACGTCGTCCTCATTTTCGTCCTCGGATCGATATCCTTTGGTGAATTATCAGCCGCGCTCGTCGAGCGCGCGCCAACCGCCGCCTCCGCGCTTCGTCGTCGAGACGCCAAACGCGAATTCATCTTCGGCGCCATCGACCACGCGCGCGCCGTCGACTCGATTAAAATCATAGCTTAGCATCCGATGTAAATTTCCGACGTTTCGAACGTCTTCACGCGCCCCGTCGACTCGCGCGCGTCGTCCCGCCCGTCGTCTCGCGAAAGCCCTCTCCGCTCGCCCAGAGGCGCAGATTTCAAACTTTCCCGCCTCAGATTGCGCGCTCTCGAGCGTCACACCCCGCCTCGGGCGCGTCGATCGCAAAGTTCGCGCGCACGAGCGTCTTCTCGCGCCGTTTGCGACGCGCGCGCGCGGTCGTGCGCGGTCGAGCGACGAGAGAACCATGAGCGCCGACCTGGCGGCGGTGCTCGATCCGAACTCGATCGACGCCTTCGCGTCCCTGCTCGCGGGCCTCTCGAGCGCGGATAACGAACACCGATCGCGATGTGAAGACGTTTTCGAGCGGTGCAAGGCGTCGCCCGATCACCTGGCGACGCAGTTGCTGCGTACGCTTCGCGCTTCGAGCGACGGGCGAGCGAGAGAGGTGAGCGCGGTGTTGGCTCGACGCGTCTTTACGTCGGATGACGGCGCGCTGTACGTCAAGTTGGCGGAGGGAACGAAGGCGACGTTGAAAACTGAGCTGTTGACGGCGCTTAAAGAGGAGGGAGAACCGAAGATTGCGCGAAAGACGTGCGATTTGATTTGTGAAATCGCCGCCGGCGCCATGGAGCGAGAGGAGCCGTGGCCGGAACTGATGCCGTTCATGTTCGGTGCGGTGCAAGAGGGCAACGATAGGTTAAAGGAGAGCGCATTGAGCATCTTTGCGATGTTGGCGCCGTTCATGAGCGATGGGCTCGTGGCGCAGATTCCGACGCTGCACGCGGTGTTGAGCGCATGCTTGACGTCGGCGGACACGCAGGTGCAGTTGGCGTCGCTTCGAGCGACGTGTGCGTTCGTGGACGCGTTGGAAAACCCGAGCGATCGCGTGAAGTTCCAAGACTTGTTGCCGGCGATGCTTAACACGCTCGGCTCTGCGTTGCAAGGTCAAGACGAGACGTCGGCGCAAGAGGCGCTCGGTTTGTTCATCGAGCTCGCCGAGGCTGATCCGCGATTCGTGCGCAATCACCTCACGCAGCTCGTCGAGGCGATGTTGAGCGTGGCCGAACACGCTGATTTGGAGGACGGCACGCGCACGCTCGCCACGGAGTTCTTGGTGACGCTCACCGAGGCGAGAGACAGAGCGCCGGGTATGATGCGTAAAGTGCCGAACTTTGTGCAGCGCTTGTACAACTGTCTCGTGTCCTTCTTGGTGACCGATATCGAGGACGACGAGGACTGGCACACGTGCGAAAACGAAGAGGACGAAGGCTTGGGTCAAGGCGATTTGTACGACGTCGGCCAAGAGTGCTTGGATCGCATCTCCATCGCTCTCGGCCCGAACTCGATGTTACCGGCGTGCGCGGCCACCATGCCGTCTCTCATCGGTGATGCCGACTGGAAGAAGCGACACGCCGCGCTCATCGCGCTCTCACAAATCGCCGAAGGTTGCGCGAAGGGCATGAAGAAGGATGTTGTCGGTGCCATTCAGCCGTGCTTGCACGCCCTGGCCACGGACCCGCATCCGCGCGTCCGATGGGCCGCCATCAATGGCTTGGGCCAGATGTGCACCGATCTCGGCCCGCGATTGCAAGAAAAGGCGCACGCGAACGTGTTGCCGCTGCTCTTGAACGCCATGGACGATTCGAAGAACCCCCGTTGCCAAGCGCACGCCGCCGCCGCCACTGTCAACTTCAGCGAAGACTGCCCGCCCGAGTGCATGGCTCCGTACCTGGATCCGCTCATGAACAAGCTTTTGACGTTGTTGCAGTCCGGTAACAAGTCCGTGCAAGAGGCTGCCCTCACCGCGCTCGCGTCTACTGCGGATAACGCGCAAGAGTCCTTCGTCAAATACTACGACACCGTGCTTCCGTACCTCAAGTCGATTTTGGTGAACGCCAACGGCAAGGAGTACCGTATGTTGCGTGCCAAGGCGGTGGAATGCATTTCGCTCGTCGGTATGGCCGTCGGCCGCGCGCGCTTCGCCGCGGACGCTCGCGAAGTGATGGACATGCTCATGCGACTCCAATCCGGCGGTTTCGAGGACGACGACCCCACGGTGCAGTACATGCTTCAAGCGTGGACTCGTTTGTGTAAATGCTTGGGCGAAGAGTTCATCCCGTATCTCGAGGTCGTCATGCAACCGTTGCTTAAATCTGCAAACTTGAAGGCTGACGTCATCGTCACGAATAAGGATGACGACGAAGAGGACGAAGAGGAGGAGAACGAAGAGTACGAACGCGTGGATTACGGCGACAAGCGCGTGTCCATTCGCACGGCTGCTCTCGAAGAAAAGGCAACCGCGTGCAACATGTTGTGCTGCTACGTCGATGAGCTCAAGGATGGCATCTTGCCGTACCTTGAACAAATTCTTCAGACGATGATTCCTTCTCTCGAATTTTATTTCCACGAAGACGTTCGCCGCGCCGCCGTGGCGTGCCTTCCGGATATTCTCAGATCTGGTAAGATCGCCGTGACCAAGGGTGCGAAGGACCAAGCGTGGTTCCAACAGTTGGTGAATCACATCATTCCGCCGCTCATTCAAGCGATGGCGAAGGAACCCGATATCGAAATTTCGGTACGTACTTTTTCAAATTCGAGCGCGTCGCGTACGAAACAGATGACGAAACTTATGGATTCCCCTTCAAGACGCCTCACGGCGATGGTGATAAATCCGATTAACAGTCTCCCGATGTTTCATATTTTTTTAGATATTTTTTCTCGACGTTTACGTGGCGTGTTTGACTGACGAGATGACTCGCTTCTCGACGCAGGCGCGCATGCTCGAATCTCTCGCGGAGTCTGCCGGTGAAGCCGGAGAGCTCATCCGCGATCACTTGCCCGCGATGTTGGAAACGTTCAAGGTGCTGTTGACGGAATCCCTCGAACGACGCGCGGAGCGCAACAAGCGCGCGGGGACGGATGATTTCGACGAGGAAGAAATGCAAGCGTTGGAGGAGGAACAAGAAGCCGAGGATGAAGTGTTCGATCAATTCGCCGAATGCGTCGGCTCTCTCCTCAAGAGCTTCCACGGCGCCATCCTTCCGTCGTTGCAACCGCTGTTACATTTCATCGTTCCGCTCTTGGACAAGAACAGAAGCGCCGCCGAGCGTCGCATCGCCATTTGCGTGTTTGACGACATTTTCGAACACGCGAGCGACGGCGGCGCGGCGTTGCAGTATCTCGAAGGTTTCGTCGTTCCGTGCATCGCTGGGTGCACCGACAACGACGCCGACGTGCGTCAAGCGTCCGTGTACGGCGTCGGCGTCATGGCGGAACACTGTGGCGACAAGTTTGCGCCGCACGTTTCGAACGCGCTCACCGCGCTCGCCACGGTGATTCAAGCGCCGGGCGCCCGAGACGACGAAAACATTTACGCATTTGAGAACGCCGTCGCGGCGCTCGGAAAGATGTGCGAGTTCCAAAACGGGGCGTTGGATGCGAACGTCATCTTACCGTCGTGGTTGGCGAACTTGCCCCTGACTGAGGACAAGGTGGAGGCTAGAAACGTGCACGCGCAGCTCATGCGCTTGCTCGAATCCAACGGAGGCGCGCTCATGGGCGCCTCCTACGAGCACGTGCCGCGCGTGGTGAGCGTGCTCGCGGACGTGTTACCCACGTCCAATCTCAGCGCTAAGCTTCGGCTCGTCGATCCGGAGGTTGCGGCGAAGATGAAGGCGTTCCTCGTGCAAATGCAAGCGAGCCTCCCGCAAGACAAGCTCGCCGCGGCGTGGGGCGTCTTGACGCCGGAGAAACAAGCGGCGCTCCAAGCCGTTCTGCAGGGTTAGATACAGCAATTAACAACACTAGTCGATGTAACGCCCACTTTCGGGATGAATCGTGATCGTCGTTTCGGGATTGTTTATTGTTCAGAGATTATTTCGCGCGCTCGTTCACTTCCACTCGTCGCGCGCTTCTTGCACCCAGTCGTATCGACCGTCGTACTTGGAGTGATCCCAATCGGGCAGATCCATCACCGACCCCGCGCCGAGATCGTTCAATTCGTGCGCGCGAAGGAAACGAGGTTCAAACACCGCCTGCGACGCGCCCCAATTACCCACGCGAAGTCTGTCGCCGTACGCCCCCGCGACGAACGCGAGCACCTCCCCGAATCCACCGAGTCGAATCTTGAGTTTTGAAAACGGCGCCCCCGTGCGCAACGCGATCGCTTTACGAACATCCATCTTATTATCCCTCTCATCGATGTCCACGTCGACGTACCACACCTTAAACGCGCCGAACGTGCTCGCCTCGACGCGCTCGACGGGAAAGTAACACGTCACGCGCGTGCGCGTCATGATGGTCGCTCGGTCGGTCGAGCACCGCCGTCGCCGTCCTCGTCGATCGCAGGTGCGCGCGCGCGCGTTCGCGCGTCCGACGCCGGTCGAGCGGTCGACGCGCTTCGCGTCGACGTGTGCGCGTCGCGCGGCGGTACCGCGCTCGAACGGGCGTTTCGTGCGTTTTTCAGCGAGGGTTTAGTTTAGGGTTTATAAACCGACCCCAATCCAACCGAGTCGCCACATCGCCTCGCGAACTCGCGCCGCGTCGTCATGCGCGTCCTCGACGCGCCCGAACCGCGCGAGGGACGCGCGTCGACGTCCCGCGTCGTTCCCTCGCGCGTCATCGCGTACCCGCGCGCGAGAACGGGCGGTGATTCCGACGACGCGTCCTCATCCTCGGGCGAAGACGTCTCAGACGACGACGACGATGACGACGGCGATGACGCGGACGGTGACGACGCCGTCGCGCGCGCGGCGAATCTCGTCTCCGTCGTCGGCGCCGGCGATGGGAAACAGTGCGTCGTCGTCGGGTCGGATGGCGTCGCGAGAGGCGTGTGGCGCGCGCTTCTCTTCGCCGAAGACGCCGACGACGCGCGCGAAGACGCGCACGAGGCGTTTCGCGCGCTCGTTCGCGACAAACACAAACCGTGGGTGGTGATATTAGCGCGAGGGGGACACTTCGCGGCGAGCGCGTTCGACGCGCGGGCGATCGATGGGGAAGGGGACGCGCCGAAGGCGGCGGCGACGAGACACGCGACGGCGAGACGATACGTCGTCCGCGCCAAGGCTGGTGGGCGGCAGGTGAGCAAGGATGGCGGTGGAAAGAATATAAAGAGCGCTGGGAGTTCGATGCGTCGAGCGAACGAGGCGGCGCTGGAGGAGGATATGCGAAAGACGTTTAGAGAGTGGCGGGATGTGTTGGAGGTGCGCGAGATGTTTTATCCTTCTTCTCTCTTCTTCGCGCGATCCGGGTGATGTAAACTTTGATCCCGAGACGAACGGTGTGAACCGTTCGAGTGGCTGCGGTGCGCGCGCGCGGACTCGACCGCGAGAGTGGACGCGATCGGCATTCACGCGAGAGACGTTCGACGAATGTCATCGCGCGAAGTCACATTCGCGCGACGACGTTTGGCGCGGACGTTTCGATCACGGGTGTCGGTCGCGTCGTCGTGCTCTCGCGCGAGAGAACGCGCGTCGCGCATCGCGCGAAGGCCGTCTATGAGGTCTTATATGCTATGAGAGCTGACGGATCGCGCGTTTTCTTTTTACGTGTCTTTTTTTTTCTTATTCGCCGCGCCGTCAATCGTCGACTGACTGAAGTCTCGCACGCAGAGCGCGAGTTTAATCTTCATAAGCGTGAGTAAAGTCGACGCAAAGACCATCTTCAACGAGAAGAATCACATGCTCGATAGGAAGGATCCGCGCGTGCGACGCGTGCCGTTCATGACGGGAAGACCGACGTTTAACGAGACGCGTCGCGTTGCGGGACGACTCGCCACGGTGAACTTGAACGTCGTCGAGGAGGAAGAAACCCCGCAACCGAGCGCCGAGGAGGAGGATGAATTATCAGCGCTCGTGGATACGAATTTCATCATCACGAAGAGGAAGACGCCCGCGCGCGAGGCGGAGGAACCGGAAGAACCGGAGATCGTCGTCCCCGAACCGCCGTTGCACGCGGCGGCGAGAGACGGCGACGCGGACACCGTCTTCGCTCTTCTCGTCGACTCAAACGCCGATCCGACCGAGGTGTACAAGGGCAAGGTGGCGTACACCGTGAGCAAGGATAAAGAGACGCGCGACGCGTTCCGACGCGCGATGGCTCGCATACCGGACGCGTGGGATTGGATGCAGGGCGCGCGCGTCCCGAGCGCGCTGACGCCCGAGTTGGAGGCGAAACAAGCAGCCAAGGAGGCTGAGTACGAAGCCGCGAAGAAGGAAAAGGACAAGGAACGCAAGAAGGCGCAAAAGAAGAAGAAGAAATCAGCCGCCGCGGCGCTGTTGGCGAAAGCGGAAGAACAGACGGCGGCGACGGCGGCGACGGCGACCAGCGAAAAGAAATCCGCGGCGCTGCTCGGTCAGGCGAACAAGGCGGTGAACGATCGTCGCGAACAAATGGTACGTCTCGTCGCGCGCCCAACGCGTCTCTGCTCTCTCGCCCTCGTTCGTTCGCACCGCGTGATCCGACGACTCATGCGACGCACGACTTTACTTTACTAACGCAGGCTCGCGCGGCAGAAGCACGACTCGCCGCGCAGGACGCGGCGCGGCGGTCCAACATCGGCGCTCTCGGCGGTGCGACGTTTCGCGACTCGACTTCCATCGGCGGTGGTTCAAACGCGACGTAATCTCTCGCGCGCGTATCGAAACCATCGCGACCTTGTGTCGCAGATGACGTTCGGCGCGGCGTGCGGTTTGGCGCTCGCCGTCGCGTTCGCGTCCTCTCGCGACGAACGATCGACGACTCGACGCCGCGCGCGCCGACACCACCACTAGAGTAACTCGTAGCGATAAAACAATAAATAGCGATTCATTTCATTACAAACCCTCACGCGCTCGACGTCGCGTCCTCGATCGCGATGAGACACTCCGTGACCGACGCGCCCTCGATCATCTTCTCCGTCAACGCGTCCCACGCCGCCGCGTTCTCCTTTAAAATCGTCGCCGCCTGAAACACCGCCCATCGCGTCGTCGCCTGCTGCTGCGCGTCCGACATTTTCGGCGACACTCTGTTCAAAATTCGCTGCAAATCAAATAAATCCGCGCTCTGTCCCATCACCTCGTCAAACGTCATCGCCTCCGCCGCCACGCCCGACATGCTGATAATCGCGAGCGGCAACACCTCCTCCTCGGTCAATTTCGCCCCCGAAAAAATCTTCCGCTCCAGTTTAGACTCCATAAAGTTCACGTGCGAACTATCGATCCCCAAATCGTACGACGCCACGGGCACACCGAGCGCAAATCCAACCAAGAAGTGCCCCGCCTCGTGTCTCGCCACCCGTCGTCGATACTCGGGATTGACGCGCGCAAACCGGTCGACGGCGACGCGCAACAATCCGGGCGCCGTCGACCCGATCGCGAGGACGACCAACGAGATGCCCCCGATGAGATAACTCCCGAACGCCCCCCAATCGCCCGGTAAGACGACCCCGACGACCGTCGCGAGCAGAGACGTGCTCAGCGTCACGGCGACGATAAAGTTAAAGTCATTCGAGTCGCTCGGGCGCGCGATCTGTCCCGGCTCGCACTTCAACAGACGGTTGAGTTCGTTGGGGAAAATATCGCGTCTCGCGGTCGGGGAGACGGAGTCCCAGAGCGACGCGCCGTCGCCGGCCGCCTTGATGTCGCGCAGCGACGCGCGGACGACGTCGGACGCGCGCTCGAGGGCGTCGGGACGTTCGCTCGGGGGCCGCGCGCGAACGTCGTCGAGCGCGCGCTCGATGGCGGTGTAATCCCCGCGCGCGCGGAGGATGGTGTGCGTACGCGCGCGGCGTCGGTGGACGCGCGCGGGAGGCGTCGGGGCGACGGGACGCGCGAGCGTCATCGATGTCGTCAGCATATCGTGCGCGGGCGAGGCGACGAGTGCGGCGACGGCGGCGGCGAGAGAGAGAGAGAGAGACGGGCGGCGGGCGGCGGGCGCGACTCGCGAGAGAGAGATGTGGGATCGGTGCGTTACGGTGTATCACATCGTGTGTCGCGTATGTCGAGACGCGTCGTCGAACTCACTCACGCGGTGTACTCCAGCTCGTTGACGAGAATTTGGTCGAGCGTTTGTTTACGACGAATGAGGACGAAGTCGCCGCCGACGCGCTTCATCACCTCGGGCGCCTCCGGGAACGAGTTGTAGTTCTTGGAGCTCATGCCGGCGCAGTACGCGCCGGAACCCTCGATGACGACGTAATCGCCGATGGAGACCTCGCCCATGAGACGTTCGGCGATGGTTTCCGGTTCGTCGGGCGCGGGGGTGAGCAAATCGCCGGATTCGCAGCAGTGTCCGACGACGACGTACTCAGCCTGCGTGCTCGGAAGTTGACCGGCGGCGGAGACGGAGACGAGCGGGTGTTGAGAACCGTACAGACTCGGTCGGAGGACCTCGGTCATGCCCATGTCGAGCTTCAAAAAGGTGTGACCCTCGGCGGTGCCCGTGGTGACCTTGTCTTGCACCGAGGTGACGACGGCGCACGAGTTGGCCAATAAAAACGTGCCCGGTTCAATCTCGAGCTTCAACTCGCGACCGGTCTCCGCGGCGAACGCCTCGAACGCGTCCTTGACCGGGGCGCCGACGACGGCGAGATCGGTGGACTTTTCGTACGACATGCGTCCAACCTTGTACCCGCCGCCGAGATTGAGCGTCGTCACCGTCGGAAACTCGCGGCACAGATCGAGCGACATTCCGCTCACTTTTTGCCACACCGCCGGGTCGCTCCCGCTTCCGATGTGCGTGTGAATGCGAACCACCTTGAGGTTGTGCTTCTCGACGATCTCCTTCACCTTCGGCAGAGACTCGTACCAAATCCCAAAGGACGAGCTCGGACCGCCGACGTTCGTCTTCCCCGTGCCCCCGCTTCCCAAACCCGGGTTAAATCTCACGCCCACCTCTCCGCCCGGAAACGCCGCCCCAAATCGCTCCAACTGATCCAACGAACACGCGTTCACCTTGACCCCGCGTTTGACCAATTCCGGGAAAAACGTCGGAAGCTCTTGCGTGGACAGGGAAATCTCCTCCCCGGCGAAACCCGCCTTCATCGCGCGCTCGCACTCGTACCCGCTCGACGCGTCGATGTTCAATCCAGCCTTTTTAAAAGTCTTCAAAATCGCCGCGTTCGGGCTCGCCTTCATCGCGTATCGAACCGTGAGACCGTACGCGTTCGGAAACGCCTTGGCCGTCGCCGCCTGCGCCTCGAGCGTCGCCGCGTCGTACACGTACGTCGGCGTTCCGTGCGTCTCCGCCACGCGCTTGACGTCCTCGGGAGTCAAGAAACGAAGCGTCTCGAAGTGTCCCTCGAGCGCGCGCACCTGCAGACGCGCCGCGCGAGGCGTCGCGACGACGCGACGATGTTGGGTCTGCTGTCGACGTCCCGCGCATCGATCGACGACGAGCGCGCGCGAGGACGACGCGAGGGCGCCCGGCATGACGCGAGTGGGTGTGTAAATACGTACGCGAGCGTGCGCGCGTGAGTGTGTGTGCGCGCGCGCGACGGTCGCGCGATGAGACGTCGCGGAGTGACGACAGAGGTCGACCCTGATTTTTGTCAAGTCACACCTCGCGACATCACCGCGCGTGGCGCCGTCGAGGCCGACGACGACAACATGCTGTCGCCCGCGCGAACGACGACGCACGTGTCGACGTCGTCCTCGCGCGCTGGACGCGCGTCGAGAGCGACGAGGGCGACGAGAGCGACGAATCGTAATCGCGGTGATGATGAATTTCACGCCGACGGCAAAGATGATGACGACGACGACGCGCGCGCGCCTCGACGCTCGCGTCGCGTCGCGCTGACGACGGCGGTGACGACCGCGTGTGTCTCCCTCGGGCGCGACGGGGACGCGCGCGCGACGACGGAGGTGATGTACGAGGGAACGCGTCGGGACGCGTACGCGTTCGACGCGCCGTTGCGGGTGACGGCGCTTCGACAGAGCGTCACGCAGAGCGCGAGCGCCGAGTTCATGAAAACGCAGACGAAGCGAGTGAAATTTAAAATGACGACGTGCGCGAGCGTGGCGGAGGTGTACTCTAATTTAGCGAACGACGGGAAGAAGACGCGAGGCGCGGATTGCGCGACGCTCGGCGACGAGTGGTTGGCTCCGGCGATCGCGAACGGGTTGATACAACCCGTACCGAACGCGGAATCGTCGATGTGGTACAGGAGTTTACCGCCGGTGTGGCGCGCGCTCGTGCGGAGAGATCCAAGGACCGGGGAGGTGAGTTCGAGTGGGTTGATTTACGGCGCACCGTATAGATTTGGATGCGCGATGTTGGCGTACAGAAAAGATAAACTCCCGAAAGGGGTGCCGCCGCCGAGAGATTGGGAGGATTTGTTCGATCCTCGTCTGAAAGGATTGATCGGAATGCCGAACGCGCCGAGATTAGTGTTGAGCGCGGCGCTCAAGGCGGAGGGATTATCGGCGAACGCGGCGGACGTCGGCGGCGTCGACGGACGGGTGAGCGCTCGCGTGCGCACGCTTCGTGAAAACGTCAAGGTGTTCGACGATTTGCAGTATTCACAAGCCATCGCGTGTGGAGATTGTGCCGTGGTCGTCGGACCGTCGGAGGACATCTTTTCCGTCGCGCGACGATCGACGTTGATCGGATTGGCGGTGCCGCGCTCCGGGACGACGCTGTGGAGCGATTGTTGGGTCGTCCCCACGGCGGCGTCGAGAAATAAAGGAGGCGTGCCATCGCCGCTCGTGGAGCAATGGATTGATTATACGCTATCGCCGGGACGAATCAACATGCGCGTCGGATTGAAAGGGGGTGTGTCGCCACTCATGTTTGACGGCGGCGGCGTGCAGAGCGGATTCGCGAGGTACCCGATGGTGTCCCGTCCGGTGCTCGGGAAGGACGAGGGCGACATGCTCAAGGGGTGGATACCGGACGATTCCGTGTGGGCGGCGAGCGAGTTTCAGCTTCCCCTGAGCCCGCGTGCGCGCGCGCAATACGTCGCCATATCCCGAAGCGCCGTCGCGTAGAAAAAGTGCAGTTTACATCGCGTATGCGTAGCGTATCATTAAATCGTTACGTCGTCTCCGTCGCTAGCACGCGCGCGGATAACGACTCCTCTTGCACGAGAAGCGAGCGAAACCTGTCGACGCGCGCGCGAAGACGCGCGACGTCCTCGGCGCGTTCCGCGAGGACAGCGTCCAATTCGTCCACATAGACATCGACCGCGGATCCCGGTTTATCGACATTGGCGAGAAAATCCATCTCGTGTTTGACCGTCTCCATCGAACGCTCTATGTGTCCGCGATGGGCGGCGATGATGGCGTCTTCTTCGCTCAGGATGACGTCTATGAGGGCGTCGTGCGCGCGCTCAGCTTCGTCTCGCGACATGGACGCCACGGCGTCGGCGGCTCTTCGCGTCGGCGGAGACGCCACGCTCGTGCGTCGCGCCGTCGTCCCGGGTGCGCTCGTCGATCGTGATTTTGCCATCGTCGTGTCGTCTTGAGACGGTTGCGTCGTCGGCGCCCTAGGTGTTGACGCGCGGCGCGACGCCGTCAAACGGGACTCCCTGTGCGCGCTCGCCGCCGACGATAACTCCACCTGACCGTTCCCAGATTTCGATATCTCTTTCACGCGATCGGCATATCGAAGAGTATTGAGCGTGTGTTCGCATGAGCGCTCCGCCGGGGAGATGTTCGCAATCATCACCGTTCGTGAGTTGCCAAGGAAAGAGTCCCTGAGCACCTCGGTTAATTTGGATCCGCGAAACGGGACGTGCGACGCGCCGGAATCGAGCGCTCGTATACACTCTTTGAGCGCCAAGAGCGACTTGTTGATCTCGGCGCCCTCGATGCGGGTCTGCCGATCGTTATCCGTCGTGTCCGCTCCGCGTTCGCTTCCGGCTAAATCGATGAAGGAGAGTTTGCCGTAAATCTCGGCGCTCGGTTCGCCGTGTGCCTCGAGCGCAGAGAGCTGCGCGTTCGCCGTCTCCGCGGGTTTCTTCAACACGAGCTGAAGTATCGCGTGCGAACGGGAAGACTCAGAGTTTGCACCCGTGCTCCCGACGCACCGCGCCTTGGCGCTGTGCTCGACGAGTCGATCGAACGAGTCGCCGTCGGAGACGCAAAACTCTTTCAATCCCACGATGCAAATTTGCGACTTTGAATCCTCGAGCACGCGCAGTTTGCGGCGACCGTTGAGAAGATCGAACACGCGACCACCGTAGATTTCAAACGCGCTCACCCAGAGTTGTAACCGCGAGCGATCGTCGTGACCAGCGGTGGATGGACGTTTGAGCGCGTCGAGCACATCCCTCGCCGCGCGACCCGGCAGAGGCTGCATCGTGTACGTCTTCCCGCTCCCCGTCTGACCGTACGCAAAACACGTCGCATTCGCGCGATGTAAAAGGAATTCCACCAAAGGCGCCACCTCGCTCGCGTACACCTCGTCATTCGTGGATGATTCGTCGAAGACGGCGTCGAACGCGAACGCGTGCTTCTCCACGAATCGCGTCAAATCCACCTTCACCTTTGGTTCCCACACCGTGAGCTCGCGCGCCTCGCCGTCCGTCGTGCATATATCCCTCTCTTTCCTCGACGTTTCCTTGGCGTTTAAAGGTCGTTTACGTACGGACACGCGAATTTTCGATTGCGTCGTCGACGTCGACGCTCTCGGCGTTGACTTTCCGACGCTCGACGAGACGGCGACATCCTCTCCCTCATCATCATCCTCTCTCCCCGCCTCCGCGTCCACGACCGTCTCACACCGTGCACCCCGCGTCTCGTCACCCTCCTCCTCCTCGTCCATCTCGCGATCGCTCTCCGATCTCGCCTCGTTCGAATCCCTCGCGTCTCGACACGCCTCGCGCACCATGCGCATCGCCTTGGCCCTATCCGCGACGTCCCTGATTCCGAGCGCGCTCAGATCCTCCGCTCGAAGCGCGCGCATCGTCTCCACGTCTAAATGTCGCAGATTATCCCTGTACTTGGCCAATCCGTGCGCGCGAACGTACCTGCGCGCGTCGTCGCTCGGCGTCCGTTTAGTCTCTCTGGTTTTTGTCTCTTCGTATCGACGACTGACCGAATCGTCGCGTCTCGGTTCCCTCCCCGCGTCTCGCGCGACGTCCCGCCGAATCGACCTCGCGTCGCGCGCGAATATATGTCTCGCCTCCGTTCCGCGTCGTCGTCATCGCACCATCGCGCGTCGCGCGTCGTCGCGCGCGTCCTCGTCGTCGTCATCGAACGAAATTCGTTCGGTCGCGATCCGCGCTCGCGCGCTCGCGCGTCGCGATCCGCGCGCGAGAGAGAGAGCGATCGACGCGTGAATTTTCGTTCGACGCGTTCACCGTCTCGGCGCGCGCGATCGCGCGTCGCTCGCGTCGTCACGCGACGGTTTCTGGGCCACGCGGGCGACTCATCATCGCGCTCGTTGACTCGGCGCCCACGACGGCCCGATCGCGAAATCCTCGCGCGCGACGCGCGCGCGCGACTCGATCGGTCGCGTGTACGCGCGCGGTCGAACGACCGGTCGACGTCGCGCGTCTCGCGCGCGGCGAGATCGTCATCGCGCGTAAACGCGGGGCGAGGCGCGCGCGAATTCATCGACATGTCGAACGACCTCGGGGCGTCGACGACGACGGCGGACGCGTCGACGGAGACGCCGCGCGCGGACGATGGGACGTACGAATCTGCGTTGCGACGCGTGATGGGTAATCTCGCGGACGAGGGGACGCTGGAGGCGGCGCTTCGAGACGCGGCGAGCGCGATGGCGAGGGGCGGGCGCGGCGAGGGCGCGGCGAGCGACGGAGACGACGCGAGGGGCGGCGCGACGACGACGGCGAGCGACGGTATCGGTGCGACGAATGCGGCGACGCCGACGCCGACGACGGTGTTGGAGGAGATCGACGCGGATTCGGAGACGAGAACGGTGTTGGAACAGAGTCGGTTGGCGAGTTTATTGAGCGCGGCGGAGCGCGGGACGCCGATGGTGGCGTTGTTTTTAATGATTTTTGTGTATAAGAATTTCGCCGCGTTGGCGTTCGCGGGGTGGTTGGTGTACGTGTTGATGCGGGTGAACGCCAAATTGGTGAGGTGCGTGAGCGAGCGAGAGGAGAGGAAGATGTACGACGTGGCGGTGATGGCGGGGGCGGCGGGGACGCACGCGGCGGCGATTTGGTTGTTTTCGCCGACGGGTCGACACGCGAGACGTTTGTTTCAACCGCCGGCGACGGGTGGGGGCGGTGGCTTTTTAGAGAGTCTGTGGGACGTCATCATATTGGATCTGTGGATGCGGTACGCGTTCGTGTTGCTCAAGCTCGCCGTAGTGGCTCTGCCGTTTACGTTTTTACAACGCGCGTTGAAAAAGAGCCACTCATCGCCGACGAAACTCTCCCTGACGCGCGTCTACCGACGTCGCGCGTCTTTTTTGAGCGCGGTCGAGTACGCTAATCTCATCTTTCGAAGCTGCGTCCCCGTGCCGATTTGGTTGGCGTACTTTAAGCGCGAATTGCCGAGTTTCCTCGCCTCCTTCGTCACGGGTCTGTACGTCGTCTTCAAGCTCAAGGGCCTCGCCCATCGCGGCACGGACTTTTTCAAGGCATCGGCCGCGTGGATGGGATGGCAAAAGCACGCTCCCGCGCACGGCGAGGCCGCCACGCGCGAGGACCTCATGGAATCCGGCGACGTGTGCGCGATTTGTCAAGAGGAGTGCGTCGACGCGACCAAGCTTCGGTGTTCGCACATTTTTTGCGAGGATTGCATCGGCGAGTGGTTCGACAGGCAGCCGGCGCGAGGGACGGCGCGCGTGGGGACGAAAACGTGTCCGGTGTGTCGAGCAGTGGTACAGAGCGGCGTACAAAAATCGTACGGAAACGGAGAGACGGCGATGATGCCGATGGTGTTTTGATTTCGAGACTAAACGAAACGAGTCGAGCGGATCGCGATGTAAATGAAAAACATTTGAAATGCGTTAGAATTCACACAACTTGACAAACAATACTTAAAGCTTTTCTTCGCCGTCCGCCGCGCGAAGCGCACCGAGTTCGGTCGGCGCTTGCGTGCCGCAAATGGTCGACTTACCGAACGCGGCGGCGGTGTCGACACCCTTGCTCGCCTCTTCGGCGATTTTGGACGAGATCCACTCGAAGGTCACCTTCAAGCCGTCGGCGAGCTTGACGGACGGCGCCCAGCCGAGCTTTTCCTTGATGAGCTCGTTGTTCGAGTTGCGACCGCGCACGCCCTCCGGACCCGGAATGTGCTTGATCGGGATATCCTTGCCCGCGAACTTCAACGCCATGGCTTGCATCTCGTTCATGGACACCATCTCGTCGGAACCGATGTTGACCGGTTCGGCGAAATCGCTCTTGGTGAGACGCAAGATGCCCTCGACGCAGTCATCGATGTAGGTGAACGAGCGCGTTTGCTTACCGTCGCCCCACATCTCGACCTCGCCGACCGCGGTGGCCGCTTTGCGGCAAAACGCCGCCGGCGCCTTTTCGCGACCACCCTTCCACGTTCCGTACGGTCCGTAAATGTTGTGGAATCGACCGATGCGCGTTTGAATGCCGAAATCGGATTGGTAGTGCTTGTACACTTCCTCGGACGCCAACTTTTCCAAACCGTACGCATCCTGCGGCTGCGCCGGCCACGCGCTCGCCTCCTTCAAACCGTCTTGCATCTCCGTGCTCAACTGCGTCCCCTCCGGGTAGATGCACGCGCTCGACGCGTAAAAGCATCGAGTCACGCCGCACACGCGCATCGCCTCCATCATGTTAAAGGAGATCATGACGTTGTTATAAAAGATGACCGAGTGGTTGGACTGAATGAAGCCCATCCCGCCCATGTCCGCCGCGAGGTTAAAGCAGTGGTCGCACCCTTGCAGCACTTTTTTGCAGTTTTCGAACAAGCGCAAATCCGCCAGGATGAATTCGTCGCAGAACATCTCCTCCTGCGCGTGCGCGAATGTAATCGCACGAGACGCGACACACGATTCGTCAGTCTTTCAGCGCGCACGTGTTCACCACCCACACCCGCGCACGCGTCTCGCGCGTCTCACCACGCGCGCCCGAACGTCATTTTTCCGGGTTCCGCACACACGCCGGCACCGTCGCACACGTCGTGCCCATCGCCCTCACGCGTCGCCCTCGTCCCGCTCGACATCCACTCGTCGCACCACACGATGACGACGTTTTCACTTCACGCGCACGCGGTCACCCACACGCGATCACGCGTTCGCACCTCCATGTGTTCGTTCCGTTTCCAATCGCACGCCACCACGCGATGCCCCTCCTCTTTCAATCGCTTCGCCAGATGACTGCCGATGAAACCACCCGCACCGGTGACGCAGATGGTCAATTTCTTCTCCGGCCAGTACGGCTCGGTGCCATAAATCCCTCGCAATTCGTATCCCGCCGCCGCCATCGCGTGCGTCGTTCGCCCGCCGTCGCGCGTGTGCCGCCACGCACGGTCCTCCCGGTCGCCGTCACCGCGCGGTCGTCCTTTTCGACCTCGCGGTCGACGTCAACGCGGGGGCGCGGGGTTTGTAAAGTACTTTTTATGAGCATCACGCATCGTAGTGTAGACACTTTATACCCCGTGTGCGTGTTCGTGCGTGTGTTTTAGTGTATTTATGTACGCACGCCTTTTCGACCTTTTCGGACGTTCGGGGGACTTTCCGACACTCCTTTATCGCGACTTTTATTTTTTTATGTGGTTCGAAAGGTCGTAGTCAAGGTACGAAAACGTCTGTGTATGTATCATTACATAGCATCGCGGGAACGACCCCGGCGGCGGCCGGTCGTTCGCGCGAAACGATGTGTGTGGTGGTCGAGCGCGTCGTCCGTCGGGGAGTCGTCATTCCGCGTCGCGTCGCGTCGACGGACCGTTGATACTCGACGCGACGCGTTCGTGCGCGTGTCTTCACTCGTTCGCGTGTCTTCACTCGCGCGCGTGCGTTCAGTCGTTCATCGATTCATTCATTCATTCATGGGGGCGCCGCCGCCGCCATCGCGCTCGTCGGCGCTCGACGATGCGCGTTTGGGCGCGCTCTTGACGCCCGTCGAGCGGTACCTCCGAGCGTGTGGACTCGCCAAGACGGCGACGGCGTTGCGCGCGGAGCGTAAACTGCGCGCGCACCGAGATTTGGTGGCGGCGAGCGAGGCGTGCGGGAACGGCGCCGAGGAGGGCGACGACGACGACGCGTCGACGGCGGCGGCGCTCGTCGAGGCGTGGGAGAATAAGAGGAAACGCGACGGCGCGGACGAGGATGGAAAGGCGAAGAAACGGGTGAAACCGGCGGAGAGCGATTCATCGTCGTCGTCGTCGAGTTCGTCGTCGTCGAGTTCGTCGAAATCGAAATCCGGGTCGAAGAGCGGAGGGTCTTCTTCGAGCGATAGCGACTCGAAGGAGGCGAAGAAGAAGAGCGAGGAGGCGACCAAGGCGGCGTCTTCGAGCAGTAGCTCGTCGTCGAGTAGTTCGTCCGAGAAGAAGGATGCGCCGATGAAGGATGCGTCGAGCAGTAGCTCGTCTTCGTCGAGCGGTGGCTCTTCGTCGAGCGGTTCGTCCGAGAAGGAGGAGGCGAAACCGGCGGATTCGTCGTCGAGCTCTTCGTCCTCGAGCTCGAGCTCGAGCTCGTCTTCTTCAGAGAAGAAGGCGGAACCGGCGAAGAGCGCGTCGTCCAGCGACAGCGAATCGGATAAGAGCGCCGAGAAAAAGGCGGATTCCTCGTCCTCGAGCTCTTCGAGTTCTTCGAGCAGCAGCAGCAGCTCGTCCTCCGAAAAGAAGGAGGAGGCAAAGAAGGCTGATTCCTCTTCGTCCTCGAGCTCTTCGTCCTCGTCCTCGAGCTCTTCTTCCGAGAAGAAGGAGGAAACGAAGAAGGAGGAGGCTTCGTCCTCGTCCTCGTCCTCGTCCTCGAGCTCGAGCTCCTCTTCCTCCGAAAAGGAGGAAACGAAGAAGGACGAGGCGTCGTCCTCGTCCTCCTCTTCTAGCTCTTCCTCTTCCTCCAGCAGCTCTGCCTCCGAGGAGAAGAAGGAAGAAGAAAAGAAGGACGAGGCCTCGTCATCGTCGTCCTCGAGCTCTTCGTCCTCGAGCAGCAGCAGCAGCTCTGCCTCCGAGGAAAAGAAGGAGGACGCCGCGGCGGCGGCGTCCTCCTCGTCCAGTTCTTCTTCTTCGAGCAGCAGCAGCAGCAGCAGCTCTGCCTCCGAGGAGAAGAAGGAAGAGGAAAAGAAGGATGACGCCTCTTCCTCGTCTTCCAGCTCTTCCTCGTCTTCCAGCAGCAGTTCCTCTGAAGAGAAGAACGAGGAAACCAAGGACGACGCGTCGTCGTCGAGCTCCTCCTCCAGCTCCTCCTCTGAAGAGAAGAAGGAGGAAACTAAGGATGATGCCTCGTCTTCGTCGAGTTCGTCGTCGAGTTCTTCCTCTTCCTCTTCCTCTTCTTCCAGCAGCTCATCGAGCTCGAGCGACAAGGTACGCACGAGTAGCGCGAACAAGGGCGACGACGCGGCGCCGTCCGCCGAAAAACCGGCGGGCGTGCCCTTCCAGAGGTGAGAGCCTTCGGCGGTCACGACCAAAGCATCGATCGACGCGTCTCGCGACCCGACCCGAGTGACTCCTCGAACGAACGTCTCGACTGACGCGCGCGTGTCTCGTTTCTTTTCGTCGTCGTCGCAGAGTTAATAGCTCCGAGTGGCTCGGAAAGAAGGGTTCGTGGGACATGTCCTACGAGGGCACGTTCGGCGAGTCTGGATACGGCGCCAAGGCACAGGCTGTGCTCGGTCAAGTGCGAGGCGCGCGCTTCCAACACGAGAAAAATAAGCGCAAGCGAAGTTACTTTGGCGGCGCCATCGACGGTAACGCCGTCAACTCTATTAAATTTGAATCGGATAGCGAATAAAGAGACCCGTAGCTGCGCGTCGGTACAGGACGGACGCGCACCTTGAAATTTGAAAGAATGCGAATACTACAAAGCAAATGGAATGATGGAATGATGGGACGCGCGCGCGATCGTTCCTCTTCTAAAACGCGACGTCCTCCTCTAACTCGAGCTCGAGCCCCGCGACGTCGACGAGGAGATCGGCTTCGTCCAACGCGCGGCGCAACTTTGCGTTCTCCGACCGCAACGCGGCGATGGCTATCTCCTGCGTCTTGATTTTTTTCCTCGCGTCTCGCAGTTCATCGCGTTCGCGCAGGCGAAGCCATTGGGAATCTTCGTCCATGGTGCCGAGCCAAAAATCGTTCCCACCGCTCGCCATCATCTTTTGAACCTGCGAGTCGTCGGCGGGCGGCGAATCCGGCACGGACATGGGCGGTCCGAGTCCGATTTTCGCCATGGACGCCGGCGGCACCTTGGAGATGGCGCCCCCCGCGCCCATCTGCGACTGCGCCTCCGTCTGCGCGGACACCAACACCGCGAGCTGAAGCGGGACGACGACGAGCGCGGTGAGAATGGACACCACGGTGGCGACGCGTCCCTGCGCCGTCGTCGCCTCGAACGGTTGCCCGATGCCCGTGAGGGTGAGAAAACTCCAGTAAATGGCGTCGCCGACGTCCGAGATGTTCGGATTGGTGTCCACCTCTAAATCGTAAAATAATTCTCCGCTGATCAAGAAGACGCACAAAAACTCCACGGCGACGGCGACGACTTTTTCGTTTTGAGACTTTTCTCTCTTCTTTTTGGCGCTCGCCGACGACGACGCGTCGTCGTCTCCCGACAATCCCTCGAGATCCAACACGCGAAGCAAACGCAACGCCCGAAACAAACGCAGAGGTCTAAACTGTTGTAACGTGTCCTGTCCCGCGCCTCCGATCCCAATCAGACTCAGGATGAACCCAAACGTCGGCAAGAGGGATAAAAAGTCGATCAACGCCGCGGGCGATCGAAGATACCTCAATTGAAACTCTTCGCTCCACGCGCGCACGACGTACTCGAACAAAAATATCGCCTGCAAACACGACTCCGCGAGCGCGATCCCACCGTCATCCAACGCCGGCACGAACGCTTTCGGCACGAAACTCGGCATCACCGCCGCCAACCGCACCCCTTCCGTCGTCGCCTCGGCTTGCAACGACTCCAACCCGGCGACGACGAACACCAACGCCGTCGTCCCCACCGTCCATATCCCGCTCGAATCCGCCACCTTTAAACAATCCTTCGTTCTCTTCGCCAGCGTCTGCGACGTCCACTCGGCGAGTTCAAACGCCGCGCGCTCCGGATCGTCGTCGTCGAGCGTCGTCTCGCCGCCGCCGTCGCCTCCGTCGTCGTCCAACGAATCGTACGTCCCCGAACCCATAAACGCACACCGCGCGTCCCGACGACGACGACGAGAACACCGAGACGACGACGACGACACCGCGCGTCGTCGAGACGCACGCGCGGTCACCGACGTCGACGATCCAGCGCGCCGTTCGTCGTCGACTTCACCCGTCGTCATCCGCGCACACTCACGAAACGACGACGACGCGCGTCCCGACGACGACGACGACGACGACGACGCGCGCGACGACCGCACATTCGCCCTCACCACCCTCGCGCGGTCTTTTCCTACACCCCACCACACGCCGACGCGCGACGACGACGCCGGAAACGTCGTCGTCATCGCCATCGTCCCACGACGACGCCCACCGAGCGACGCGCGGCGCCCACTCGGGTGTGACGATGGAGGGACGGGACGCGTCGATCGACCGATCGATCGACCGACCACTCACCCGATCGATCGACAAAAGGGGTTTTTAGGTGAGAAAATGGCGTGATCGCCGTACATTTTGCCCCGAGGAGAGTGTTCTGGTGTTTTCGTGCGTTTTTGGTATTGACGACATCGGACGTGTGTACACTATACGAGTATCTTTTTGCCCCGTACAGCGACGTGTGGTGTGCGT
>Ga0181570_10000300_pt1 | contig 47738 bp, 40 predicted proteins | sample 101ome_18_FD_148667 | JGI IMG/M metagenome (GOLD analysis project Ga0181570, IMG submission 148667) | Coastal salt marsh microbial communities from the Groves Creek Marsh, Skidaway Island, Georgia - 101406AT metaG (spades assembly) | ecosystem: Environmental > Aquatic > Marine > Intertidal zone...
ACCAAACAGGATTCAGTGGCAAACCGAAGTGGCGGCACGACAAAGCAATTGCTGTTCGACACGAACGGACGCGCCCGCCATTTATCTTCGCCACCAGCAACGCTATGCAGCATTTCAAAAACTGGTTTCATAAATTCAGCTTCGGTAAAGCTGACGCCAACATGTTTTGTTGTTCCTTTGATCGCCGCATAGACCGTATTGAAATCCAGATCAGCCGGATCGGGAATATCGCGCGCAACCATCGGACGCTGAAAGAAATGGATATTATCCATTTGCTCAACAATCCGCGCAGCATCATAAATATCGGCAAGGTAGGATTCGCGATATTCATTCTTGGCAATATCAACAACATGAACCGCCGCACCCGCCGTGCCATAATGCACACGCGACCCTGATAACAGCAGATCATGTTTCGGATTTTGCCCATGAAGCGTGATATGACGCGCGCATTTGGCAAGCGTATCTTCGACCAATCCCCGCGGGAAACGAAGACGGCCATCATCACCAAGAATGGCACCAGCATCAGTCATATATTTCACGCCCGAGTCTGGCGCTTGGCTAAGGCCGATTTCTTCCAAAATCTGATAAACGGTTGCATCAACCGCCTGAACAGCCGCCGCATCCAGAGGTTTGAAATTTCCCCCTTCGAGCCCAGCACGTATTGGCCGCAAATCCTCGGCCAATGGCGCTGCACGCAGGTTACGTCTTGCTTCACGGCCACCGCTGCGCCGCGACGAATATGTGATCAATCTATTCTGGATCATCAGCATGATCTCCTTAAGAAAGGGCCATATTTATGGTTCTATTTGACTTATATTTTAACCTAACTGGTAATTTAACCTGCCTTACAATTTGACCTGACCTACAATTTGACCTGACCTACAATTTGACCTGACCTACAATTTGACCTGTAAGGCCTTTGGGTCATACAGGGGACGCAAACTCACTTCGGCATCGACTAATTTACCGGCAACATCAATCTGGTAATGGGCGTTTAACTGTGCTTCGGCAGTTTCGCCAATGCTGTTGCATTTGACATAGCCAAGCCCGATTGCACCGCCAAGATAATGACCATAATTGCCGCTTGTCAGATAGCCGATCAGCGCGCCATCACGGTAAATGGCTTCATTGTGATACAGTAGCGGATCAGGGTCGGTCAGGCGGAATTGCATCAATCTTTGCGACAGGCCGTCATTGCGTTTGGCCGCAATCGCATCAGCGCCGATCATGCCGCCAAATTTGCTTGGCGTCTTATTTTCCTTAACGGCGAAACCAAGACCGGCTTCAAGAACATGATCTTCGCTCGAAATATCATGGCCAAAATGGCGAAAGCCTTTTTCAATACGACAACTATCAAGCGCATGAAGGCCGCACATGGCAATTGGGTGGTCATTGCGGCGTTCGGCAATCGCCTCGAAAACATGCGCTGACATATCGGCAGATACATACAGCTCCCAGCCAAGCTCGCCAACATAGGTAACACGGTGCGCGCGGGCAACAGCATGGCCAATTTCAATTTGCTGCATCGTGCCAAAGGCGAAATCATCATTGGCAAGGCTTTGTCGGATCATTGGCTGGAGGAAAGATCGTGCCTCTGGCCCCATGACCACCAAAACCGATTCTGACACGGTAACATCAATGGCAATGGCATGCGCATTATCGGGAATATGGCCATTGATCCAATGAAGGTCACGTCTGATTGTCGCTGCCGGTGTTACAATCAAAAATTCTTCGAGGCCAAGACGCGTTACGGTCACGTCAGCTTCGATATGGCCATCATCATTCAAAAATTGTGTATAGACGATTTTCCCAACCGGAACCGCAACGTCATTTGCCGCAATGATTTGCAGCACCGCCTCGGCATCGCGGCCAATCAATTTAATTTTGCCAAAGCTGGACATGTCAAACATCCCCACCTTTTGCCGAACCGCCATATGTTCAGCCGCGCTATAGTCAAACCAGTTCTGCCGACGCCAGCTATATTCATATTCGGCTTTTTTGCCCTTTTCTTTTTCGGATTCCGGCAAAAACCAATTGGCGCGTTCCCATCCGGCAACCTCGCCAAAACACGCGCCTTCAGCCTCAAGATAGCGATGAATTGGAGACCGCCGAACGCCACGCGCCGACGCAAATTGGCGATAGGGGAAATGATCGGCATAAAGCAGCCCAAGCGTTTCTGATACGCGTGTCTGCAAATAGCTACGATTGGCCTGAAATGGCTGCATCCGCCGGATATCAACATCCCAAAGGTCAATTGGCTGCCGCCCCCGATCCATCCAATCGGCAAGAACCATACCCGCACCACCAGCCGATTGAATGCCAATTGAGTTAAATCCGGCAGCGACATAAAAATTATCAAGCTCGGGTGCTTCGCCAAGAATATAGCGATCATCCGGCGTAAAGCTCTCTGGCCCATTGAAAAATGTTTGAATGCCAGCCGATGCCAATAGCGGAAAACGTTCGACGGCGCGTTCAAGAATTGGCTCGAAATGGTCGAAATCTTCGGGCAATGAATCAAATTCAAAATCTTCGGGAATGCCGTTCATGCCCCATGGTTTTGAATTTGGCTCAAACGCCCCAAGCAGAATTTTACCAGCATCTTCTTTGTAATAGGCGCATTCATCGGGAACGCGCAATACCGGCAGATTGGCCGCTAGATCAGGCATGGCTTCGGTCACAATATAGAAATGCTCACACGCATGAAGCGGCACCGCAACATCTGCCATCGCGCCAATTTCCCGGCCCCACATGCCACCAGCATTCACCACATAATCAGCCGCAATCGGCCCATGATCAGTTTCAACACCGGTGACGCGGCCATTGGCCTGCTGGATTGCCGTAACCTTGACCCCTTGCAGAATTGACGCGCCGAAATTGCGCGCCCCCTTCGCCAATGCTTGGGTGATATTGACCGGATCTGCCTGTCCGTCCTTTGGCAACCAAACGCCGCCAACAACATCGCCTGTTGCCAGCCCCGGATAGCGACCGGCAATATCGCCAGGGGTAATTTCATCAATCTCAACGCCAAAAGCGCGCGCCATCGCTGCTGACCGGCGCAGTTCTTCCATGCGCTCATCGGTTAAGGCCACCGTGATTGATCCATTGCGTTTAAAGCCGGTGGCAACACCGGTTTCAGCCTCAAGGCCGAAATAGAGTTCTTGTGAATATTTGGCAAGCCGCGTCATATTTTGCGTTGCACGAAGCTGGGCAATCAAGCCTGCCGCATGCCATGTGGTGCCGCAGGTCAGCTGTTTGCGTTCCAGCAGCACAACATCTTTCCAGCCCAATTTTCCAAGATGATAGGCAATCGAGCAGCCAATTACACCGCCACCAATGATTACGGCACGCGCCTTTGACGGAATCTGCATTGGCTACACCTTCATCTTTGCATTTTCAGGATCATATAAAACATGGCCTTCAACCACAGTGGCGCGGCGCTGACGCCCCAACACCAGAACCGAAATATCCTTTGCCTTTGCCAAGGCCTGACGATCGACAACAGCCATTGCGATTGACGCGCCAACGCGGTGCCCATAGCCAGCCGATACAACCAACCCAGCATCAACGCCATCGATTGACACATTGCTAAGATAAACCGCCTCGCCAAAGGGGGCGTCATCATCAGGATCATCAAGCGTAAGGGTGACAAATTCACGCTTGCTGCCAGCCTGTTTTTCAGCCTGCAACGCGACGCGGCCAACAAAATCATCCTTATTGAAATTCACCCAGCGACCAAGACCGGATTCAAGCATCGTATAGTCAGACGTCAAATCTGCTTTCCATGAACGATAGCCTTTTTCCAATCGCATTGAATCAAGGGCAAGCATCCCAAAGGGGCGCAATTGATGCGCGGCACCAGCCGCCATAACTGCATCATAAACCGCAACAACATCATCCATCGGGCAATGAATTTCAAATCCAGCTTCGCCTGCAAAAGACACCCGAATGACATTTGCCTGACAGCCAGCAAGATCAATCTTGCGATGGCTAAGCCACGCAAAATCATCATGCGTCATTGATTGCCCCGTCATATCAGCCAGAATTGCCGGTGCTTTTGGTCCGGTCACAAGTAAGGTCGCCAAATGGCGCGTAACGTCATTTATCGTTACCGACCCATCGGCTGGCAGGCTTGCCATCAACAAATCACGATCATGCCAATAGGCACCCGCACCCGTCATAAGCAAAAAGTCATTTTCGGCAGGATTTGTCACCGTCATCTCGGTCAGAATCTTGCCTTTTGGCGAGGCGAAATATGCCAACCCGATACGCCCAACACGCGGCATATTGCCGGTAATTTGTTTGGTCAGCCATTCATCGGCACCATCGCCAGTAACATGGAATCTCGAAAATCCAGTTAGTTCGAGAATGCCCGCATGTGCGGCAACATGGCGGCATTCGTCACCAACCGCATTAAACCAATGTTGGCGATCATAACTATCCGCCGGACGACGATCGGCCGCATTTTCCGGAAACCAGTCAGCGCGTTCCCAGCCGCCATAGCTGCCAAATTCGGCACCCGCCGCCGCCAACCGGTCATAAAGCGGCGAATATTTTGATTTGCGACCAGCTGGCCACTGAATTTGCGGGAAATGCATCGCATATTCATGGCTGTAGGTTTCAATGGCTTTTGCCGCGGTATAGGCGGTATCAACATGATCGGTAAAGCGGCGCGGATCAACAGCCCAACTGTCGCTTTCGGCCTCGCCTTCAATGATGATTTCCGCCAACAGCTTGCCAGCACCGCCCGCCTGAACAATGCCAAAAGTAAAGACACAAGCCTCAAACGCATTTGGCACGCCTGGCATCGGCCCAATCAATGGCAATCCATCTGGCGTGTAGGGAATGGGGCCATTGACCACGCGCGTGATTCCGGCCGTGCCAAGAAGCGGCACGCGGGCGCAAGCATCTTCAATATACCATTCCAGCCGTTCCAGATCGTCATTATATAGCTGAAACGAAAAATCATCTGGCATCGGATCATCAGACGACAGCCAATGCGCCCGACAGTTTTTTTCATAGGGGCCAAGAAGCAATCCATCTTTTTCCTGACGCAAATAATAAGAGCTATCAGGGTCACGCAGAAGCGGCAGCTTTGCATCGCGCGCGGTCAATTCGGCGATTGGCTCGGTAATCAAATATTGATGCGCCAATGACACGCACGGCACATCACGACCAAACATCTTGCCAAGCTCACCAGCCCGATAGCCAGCCGCATTCACCACATATTCAGCCCTGATTTCGCCATTTGGCGTGGTGATTTTCCATTCATCGCCAAGCCATTCAACCGCCGTCACCGGACAAAAACGAACAATCTTTGCCCCAAGATCGCGCGCGCCTTTGGCCAAGGCTTGGGTCAATTGCGCCGGATCAATATCGCCATCCAGCGGGTCAAACTGACCACCATATAGATCATGCGTTTCCAAAAATGGATAGATTGCCTGCATGTCGCTATTTGACATTTCTTCAAGTTCAACACCCATATGCCGACCCATTGCCTGCACATGCCTGAATTCTTCCATACGCTGGCGGCTATGCGCCAACCGGATGGCGCCGGTCACATGATAATTCATCGGATAATCGACAAGATCACCAAGCTTGCGATATAGCGCGGTTGAATAGGACTGGATTTTCATCATCGTCCATGAGCCGACAAAATTAGGGCAATTGCCAGCCGCATGCCATGTTGATCCTGACGTCAGCTCGTTCTTTTCCAACAAGACACAATCGGTCCATCCCATTTCGGCAAGATGATATAAAACCGAACAGCCAACAGCGCCGCCGCCAATCACCACCACACGCGCCGAGGCGGGTAATTTGGCTGATGCCGTTAGGTCAGTATCATTTCCAGCAACGGTTTGCGTTGTCATATCAAAATCTCTTTCCAAAGGTTTGACCAAATTTCTGGCCTACTTTTTCCATCTCGGCCGCAATGTTAATAAACCGGCGGCGCAATAACCCATATCAAGACCGCATTGGTCTTGCCCTCGTTAATCCAGGTGATTTCTTCGCCGGCAAAATGGAAACTATCTCCCGGATAAAGTTCGAAACGAACCCCATCAATAAACAGCACCAGACTGCCTTCAAGAACATAGCCTGCCTCTTCGGTTGGACGCACAAAAGGCTCGGGGCATGCTGCCCCCGGTGCAAAAACCGAATGAACAATTTCAAATGCACCACCCAAATCAGGCGATAACAGGCTTTCCGCCAACCCCTTTGGGGCGTCACTCATAATGCGCCGCGATCCAGCACGAACAATATAGGCGGCCTCATCACTAACAGCGGCATCGGTAAAGAAAAAGCTGACCGGCAGCGAAAACAAACCGGCAATTTTACGAATATCGTCAAGCGCGGGTTCAGACACATTGCGCTCAACCTGCGACAGCCAGCCAACCGAACGGTCAAGCTGTTCGGCAAGGTCGTTTAAGGTCCAGTTGCGCGACCGGCGTAATGCCCGAATATCACTGCCAATCTTACCACTTGAACGCAACGGCGCTTTTTGCAGCGTTTTTTGCCGCTGCGCCGCCTTGTCAGTGTTTTTCAGATCAAACAGCATCATTTCCCCATATCCGCCTAAAATACCCTGAACAGAGAAAATGAAAATTTCAATGATTTTTTCATCACCATATAATTATTTCTGATTTTTTCACCAAAAAGACAAAACACCGCCAGAGGCCAGCACAAGCTAGCCGGGTTTTTGCTGGCCATCGGGCAACAGGCAATCGGGCAACAGGCACTCGGCGCTGTCACATGGCATTCATGGTTTTGAAATATTTTGAAAAATTGGCTGATGTCAAATCGGCAAAATGGCGGTTATCTGGTGGTTGTTTAACGATCCGTTGGTTTATCGGCCGAGTCCTGATCGGCGATAATCATATCCTGTCCGGTTGCACCGGTCATCCAGATAAGCGCGATAAAGGCACCTTTGGCGCGGGGCAAAACAAAATACACCCCGACAAGCGTTACCAGCGCCAGAATGAGAATGGCAAGCCATGGTGAAATGGTTGCATCGCGGCCAAGCACAATCATCAGCGGCACAACCGCATGCCCAACAACCAAAAGCGTTAACCAAGCTGGGCCATCATCGGCGCTGATATGGCGAAAATCTTCACCGCAATGCGAACAGCAAGGTTCTGGCTTTAAATAGCCGGCCAAAAGCGACCCAACACCACATTGCGGGCATTGTTTCAAAATCCCGCGCCACAAAAGCGCAAAGGAAAATTGACGCGCTGTCACGGCTGGGCTGGTGTGAAGATTGCCGCCGTTTCCATCAAATTTGCGCGATGCTGGTAGTTTTGTTGGTTCCATGCTTTGTTATTTAGCATGTAGATGTGAAAAATGAAATGCGACAGACACGCACGCCCCGCAAAGGCGCATGAGTGCCGCGCAGTTCATGATAAGACCATATGTCGATGATCATGCCCGCAAGCCGATAATGCCCACAAGCCCGGAATGAGAGAGACCAAAGATGAGCCGTTTTTTTGAGGAGCTGGATTACCAGCCAACCGCCATTGGCCCTATTTCATTGCGCCGCCGCCGCGAATTGCGGCTAGATGTTGATGTGCTGGAAATCCTGCTTGGTGACGAGCATCTGATGTCCGATCTTTTCACCACATCCGAGGTTGCGCTTGCCGAATATGGGCTTGGTGCCATTGCCGATAACCGGCCTTTATCGGTTGTTGTCGGCGGGCTTGGCATGGGCTTTACCGCCGATGCCGCATTGAACGACCCGCGCATCGAAAGCCTTATCATTGTCGAAAAGCTAGCACCGGTGATTGGCTGGCATGAAAGCGGCCTGATCCCACTTGGCAAACGCCTCGACGATGATCCGAAATGCCGGTTTGTCGAGGGCGATTTTTTCCAGATGGCGGCTGGCAAAACCGGTTTTGATCCGGTTGAACCAGCGCGGAAATTTGACGCGATTTTGCTTGATATCGACCATGCGCCCGATTTTCATCTTGCACCAGCGCATGCCGGGTTTTACCAGCCTGACGGCTTGACACAATTGCAACAGCATCTGACCGATGGCGGTATTTTTGCGCTATGGTCAAACGACCCGCCCGACGCGGCATTTACCGCAAGGCTGCAATCGGTGTTTCGGTCGGCAAACGCCGTTAACGTGCCGTTTTATAACCCGCTTCAAGATCGCGAATTTATCCAAAGCATCTATATTGCGCATCGCTAGATCATGCGATTTATCAGGTTACGCGCAATCAATACAATGCGTGACAGCCGGATCAACCGCCAAACGGCCAGCGGCAATCTTGTCATCACATTTCAGGCAATAACCATAATCACCCGATTTGACCCGCCTTAATGCCGCGGTCAATGCGGCAAGCCGCTGCTGGCGGCGTTCTTCGGTAGCCAGTTCCATTGATTGCTGCTGCATGGCATCCATGCGGGATAACCGCCCAACTGATTGTTGATCCAATGTAACCGGTGCACGGCTATCTTTTGCCGTTTCACTTAGATGTTTCAATTGATCCATTTCACTGCGGATTATTGCCACCAGAGGGTCAATATCTTTATGTTCGTTTGTCATTGCCTGCTCTTTGCGCGGGGTCACGCCTCTTGTCACAAAGGGTCAAACCGAAGCATAGTGATAGCGGTATCGTTACAATTAATTTCTCACCGCGCAAGCCAGAGGCCAGTCACATCATGTTTCGTCCCCATATGAACAAATCTGTAATGTTTAAATATGTTTGGCAAGTGGTGCGGCGCTATTTCGCTGGCAAGTTGATGCGCCTTTGCATCATTGCTCTTACAATATTTGGCGGGCACATAATCCCCGCAGCCGCAGCCCCATTAATCCAGAAAATTGGCGCGCCATTATCACATCCTTGGGGCATGGATTTTCTGGATGAACGGCATTTATTTGTAACCGAACGCAGCGGCAATCTATATCTTGTCGATCTGTTCACCGGCACAAGAAACAGCATTGGCAATTTACCAGCAATTGCCGCAGCGCAACAAGGTGGCTTGCTTGATGTTGCAGTTCTCGCTAACCAAGATAGCCAAGAAAAAGATGATGCGATTATCTATCTTTGTTACAGCCTCAAGATTGGCAGCCAGACCGTCACCGCCATTGACCGCGCCGGTTTTGACGGCACCAACCTGACCAATAGACAAACAATTTTCCAAGCCAATAATCCGACAGCACGCGCCATCCATTATGGTTGCCGCCTTGTTCTTGATCAGACCTATCTATATGCCAGCCTTGGTGACCGTGGTGATCGCCATGATGCGCAAGACCCATCACGTCATGCAGGGGCAATTATCCGGCTGTTACATGATGGCAGTATCCCCGCCAATAATCCAAAACAGACCGGCTGGGCACCAGAATTGTTTTCCAAAGGCCATCGCAATCCACAAGGCCTTGCCATCAATCCAGAAACTGGCGTCATTTGGGCACATGAACATGGGCCACGCGGCGGCGATGAAATCAACATCATTCAGGCAGGACAGAATTATGGCTGGCCAAAAGTCAGCCATGGCGAAGAATATGGTGGCGGCAGCATTGGCAGCGGCAAAAAAGCACCCGGCCTAGCCGATCCGGTATGGGTTTGGACACCATCAATCGCGCCGTCAGGAATGGCGTTTTATCGCGGTGCCATGTTTCCCAATTTGAACGGGCATCTACTTGTTGGCTCGCTGAAATTCAAACGGCTTTATCTGGTGTTGTTGGAAAAGGGGCTGCCGGTTCAAGACGCAATCATGCTTGATGGTGCGATTGGGCGGGTTCGCGATGTTGCCATTGCCGCCGATGGCAGTGTTCTGTTGTTAAGTGATGAAGATGATGGCGGGCTTTACCGCATTGCCGAATCCGGTCAATAGGCCGCATCAGCCAGATTGCCAGCGTGATCAGAAATCAGACGCTAAAACCGGTTAATCAACCAGCGCAGCACAAACAATCCGATGGCGATCATCATCAAAGGCCCGCCAATCATTTTCAATAGATTGGCAAGACGTGGGCTTTTGTCGGCTTTGGCCGCTTTCTTGGTAAGGCTTTCACCAGAAATATAAAGCGCATAACCCGCACCAGCCACCGCCATCAAAATAATTGTTAGCGAACTCAGCCCATCCATGACACCGGTGCCAAACATAAATTTTCTGCCCTTTTTGATATTCAAATTGCCATCTGCCGGCACGTTATCGCGAAAGTTACGCCCACCGCAACAAAAAGACGATTGAAACCTACGCCATTGAGGCGTAATCAATCGAAATGACAAAAATGCATGATCTCACAACAGGCTCGCTTGCTGGACATTTTCGGCGGCTTGCCGTACCGGCTGCCATCGGCATGGTGTTTTCAACGCTTTATAATGTTGTTGATGTGTTTTTCGCTGGCTTGATCAGCACCGATGCACAGGCAGGCCTTGCCATCTCTTTTCAGGCTTTTTTCATTTTTGTCACAATCGGCTTTGGCCTTGGTTCGGCAATGACCGCGCTTGTTGGCAATGCCATTGGCGCAAAAGACACCGCCGAAGCCAGTAAGATTGCGATGCAGGGCATTGGCTTTGCAATTGTGGCGTCGGCTTTACTGATTATGATTGCGCTGTTTCTTGGCCCGCATCTATTGGCGTTTATTTCGACCGAAGGGGCTTACCGTGATGCTGGCACGGCCTATTTTACCATCCTGCTTTTCAGCCTTCCCAGCTTTATCATCGGATATGGGTTAAACGGCCTATTACAGGCGCGCGGCGATACGGTTTCGATGCAATATGCGCTTATCGGTGCCTTTTTTGCGAATATCGGGCTGAACCCGCTGATGATGTTTGGCATTCCGGGAATTTGGAACGGGATGGGGTTTGATGGCATTGCCGCCGCCACCGTGATTAGCCAGACCGGCGTTATGATCTTTATCGGCTTTCGGCTTGCCGGATCATCGCTCATCAATCAGAAAAAATTTGCCGATATTATTCCCGATTTGTTGGTTTACCGGCAAATTCTGGCACAGCTTTTACCAACAACATTTACCATGCTTGTGATGTTTACGGCTGGCTTTATCGTACAATTCTATTTGAAAACATTTGGCACATCTGCGGTTGCCGCCTACGGCGTTGCGCTTCGGGTTGAACAATTATTTCTTTTGCCGGTATTTGGCCTGACAGGCGCATTATTGCCAATTGCGGCGCAGAATTTTGGCGCTGGCGAAAAAGAGCGCGTTCGCATTGCCTTATTCACCTGCTGGAAATTTGGCTGGTTATTTATGTTTGTGGCTTGCCCGATCCTGTATTTTGCCGCGCCGCTTTTGATGCGTACCTTTACCCCTGATCCAGATGTGATCGAAATTGGCGTCAGCTATCTTCGGATTGATGGCTTTATTCTGCCAATCTATATGATGCTTTTCGCCATTAATTCTTTTTTACAGGCATTGAAAAAACCAATCTGGACATTGCTTATTGGCATTTATCGCCAAGCGTTTGGTGTGGCATTTTTCAGCTATATCTTTGTTTATATCTTGGGGTTTGGCGTGATTGGCGTTTGGTTTGGCATTGCCACCAGTGTTCTGTCTGGTCTGATTTTATCCCTGATGCTTGCCCATCATGCGGCAAAACCGCTGATTGGCGGTATCTTCACCAGCAAACATATGGCTGAAAAAACCGGCTAGCCTTGGCTTTCTGGCATTTCTTTATCATTGGCCTAATCGGTGGCCATTTCGCGCATCATCACCGCAAGCGCATCAGCCGTATCAACATCGCGCAAAATCGCCGAATCGTCACATGGCACAAGATTTTGCACTGCTTGATGATCATCAAGCAATTGCCGCCCGCCAGAATCTCCCGTCATGGCGGCAAGCTCGGGGAAAAACGCCTTTCCCCACAAAACGGGATTGCCGCGCTTGCCATCACTGGTCGGCAAGGTGATGCAGCGGTAATGATCATCACGATCAAGATGGTTTTGCATCAACTTTTCCAGCAATGGCGGTGATAAAAGCGGCATATCACCAAGCGCGATCAACAGATCGGTTATATCAGCATCCAACGCCGCAACCCCGACGCCAACCGAACTTGCCTGCCCCTGCGCGTGATCTGGGTTAAACACTAGCTGCACCGGCAAGCCATCCAAAGCCGAAGCCACCTTATCCGCCTCATGGCCAATCACAACGATTAGCGGCGACAGGCCAACGTCGACCAATGCTTCGGCAGCATGGCGGACCAGCGGCTTTCCCGCAATCGGCGCCAATAATTTATTGACCGTCCCCATGCGGCGTGATTGACCCGCAGCCAATAAAATCGCCGCCATTTTAGCTTCGGCATGCGGGCTGGTTGCAAGCGCACGCGGCATCGGACGCGACGCAATTTCCATCAATAATCCGCCAGCCGCCATTTCAGCAAGCTCGCCGCGTTGAAGCGGTATATCGGCAAGCACCAATTGCAACACCCAATCAAGCCCGTTCAATTTTGGCGAGCGCGCACATCCCGGCATGCCAATCACATGATGGTTCCCAAGATCACTGCCAAGCTTGCCAACCATCAGCAGATTGCCCGGATCTACGGCAAGGCCAAATTGATCAATTTCGCCACCCGCAAGCACCAGTGCTTGCGGCAATTCATCCTGTCGATCAATGATGGCCGAGCCGCCACAAACCAGAATGATCTCAGCACCAGCGGCAACGGCTTGGCGCATTTCGGCAGCAACCACCGATCGATCATGCGCGCAAATACGACTATCAACAAGCTGGCTTCCAAGCTGGGCAAGGCGCGCCTCGGTTACTTTTTGCGTGGCGCTGAACAACCGGTCTTTTTGTCCTGCAAGACGCGTTTGAATAAGCCCAAAATTACACTGGCGAAGCGCGTGAAATGAAAATGCGGCTCGATCAACAAACAGATTTTCAACGGCAATGACTGATGATTCGGCAACAAAAAATGGAATGATCTTTAATGTTGCCGCCATCTGACCCGCATCAAGAAGCTGGTTATGCTGAACCAGCGCAAAAGTAATCGCCTCGTCAATTTCGTTGAGCTGGCGGATCAAAGCGCGATCATAGCGGATGATGCCGCGTTGCAAAGTGCGGATATTGACGCGGCCTGTTGCGGCGCGGGTAAATGTAACCGTTGTTGGCGACAAGGCACGCGCCAAACGTTCGGCCGCCACATCTTCATGGATATCGCCATCTTCAGGCTTAGCGCAAATCATTGATTTAACGCCATCTTTTTGCAATTGCGCCACCATCGCTACTGTCAGGATTGTGCCTTTTTTCAAATTGCCGCTGCCACTTGTTTGGCGATGCGCCAGAACAAGCCCAAGACAATCTGCAGTTGCAAAATCTGCCAGCTTCATATCGCTGTCTTTCCACGAAAGGCCGCCACCAATTCGGCCAGAACCGAAATGGCAATCTCGGCCGGTGTTTTCGCGCCAATATCTAATCCGGCTGGCCCTTTGATCTTGGCCGTGGCATCAGCGTCAAACCCAGCCGCAGCAAGCCGTTCGAGACGCGCCGCATGGGTTCGCCTGCTGCCAAGACACGCAATGTGAAATAACGGTTTACCAAGAACAAGATGAAGTGCCGCATCGTCAATTTTCGGATCATGCGTCAAGGCCACAAGCGCGGTTTCCTGATCAAGCGCCATTTCATCAAGAACACGATCAGGCCAATCGAAAACAAGCTTTATGCCTGAAAACCGTTCCGCCGTGGCAAAAGTGCGTCGTGGATCAATGACGGTGACGTCAAACCCGCTTTGCGTTGCCATTGATGCCAGATGCTGGCTGATATGAACCGCACCAATGATGATGATTTGCGGCCGCGGTGCCTGCATAAACCAGAATTCATCATCGACCAGTTCACTGGTTACGGGTAATGACGCCGCTTGTCGCGCTGGCCCGCCATTAACCGGAAGGCACAATCCAACCGGCAATCTTTGCGCCAAGGATTTGGCAGCATCGATAAGAAGCGCCGGCGCAAAACCGGTTTCAGATACTGCCATCACAAGCACCGAAATCTGGCCACCACATGACAAACCAACTTCCCACGCGGTTGCATCAGCAACGCCAAAATCAAGCCTCTGGCTGCCGCCAGTTTTGATAATTTCGAGGGCGGCATCAATAACCGCACCTTCGACACAGCCACCCGATACCGAACCGGCGATTTGCGAATCTTCGCGAACCAACATCAAAGAGCCAACCTGCCGTGGTGATGATCCCCATGTGTGAATCACAAAGGCCAGCGCCAGACGGTGCCCCGCGCTGTGCCAGTCTGCGGCCTTTGTTAACAACGCATCATCGGCAAGCATCATATTGCTATCCAGATGATTAATTGGCTGATCGCTAATCATGCAGTGTGTCCCTTTTCCTGTGCATAGGCCGGCACCAAATCTGCGGCAAGGCTGGCGCGCCGCGCTGCGGCCTGCCATTCCGCCAATTTCGCATCGCGCTGCGTTTGCATCTTGGCAAGACTGGCCGTCAAATCCGTCATGGCCCGCAACGAATGGATTGGCAGGAAATGATCAACATGCTGGATCATTGTTCGCACCGAATGGCTTTTTGGCGCAAAGCCATCAAACCGTAAAAGCGGGTTTAACCATAATAATGTCGCTGTTGATTTATGCAGCCGTTCCATATGTATGCCAAGCGCATCGTCCGGGTTGCGGTCAAGACCGTCAGTGATCAATAGGGTTATCGCACCCTGCCCCATAACGCGGCGTGACCATCTGTGATTAAATGTTTCAAGACTGGCACTGATACGGGTGCCACCCGACCAGTCATCAACAAGATGCGAAACCGATTGCACAGCCTCATCAACATCACGGTGCCGCATCTGGCGACTAATATTGGTTAGGCGCGTGCCAAACAAAAAGCTTGAAACCTGCGGGTGATTGCGGGTCAATGCATGAATGAAATGAAGCATGATCCGGCTATAATGTTCCATTGACCCGGAAATATCACACAGAATAACCAGTGGGCGCGGCTTGGTTATGACCGAACGAAATTTTGGAATGACCATCCCGCCCTGACGCTCGGCATGTTGCAAGGCGGCGCGCATCGCAATCAACTGGCCGCGTGATGACAGTTTTGACCGCCGCGCCGATCGGCGCGGCAATTTTGGCTGAAGATTGGCAATCGCCTGTTCGGCATGACGCATTTCCGCCGCTGACATCATTTCAAAATCTTTATGTTGCAGCCGGTCGGTATCGTCTGCGGTGCCTTCAGTGTCAAAATCAATTTCCACATCTTTGGCCGTGTTTGGCGGGTCATCGGGCGGATCAGCCAATGCGTCAGATAGGCGGCGCAGCATCGGTTCAACATCTTCTTGCTGATGACCCGCCGCTTTGATCCTTGGCAGAATCAAATCGCGAATTCGTTCATGAAATTTCGGGTTTTGCCAGAAAAGATAAAAAGCCTGATCAAATAGCGGCTTATCTTCACGCCGTTTTATCAAACAGCTTACCAACGCATGATACAGAAAATCCTTGTCGGCCACCCCGACCGTTTTTGCCGCATCAATCGCCTCAAGCATGCTCGCCGATCCAAGCTTTAGGCCGATGGCGCGAAGCAAGCGCACAAACAACATGATATTCTGGTCAAGTTTCGGCGTTGGATGTGAAATGCGGGTTGGAACGGTTTCGATCATGCGCGCGACAGCTCGCCCTGAACCAATGCCGCTTGAACTTCCGATAGGATACGCGCCGCTTCGCTTCCTTGAATACGACTAATGTCATCTTGATATTTCAGCAAAACACCCATCGTGGAATCGACAGTTTGCGGATCAAGCGCAACACAGTTCAATTCAACCAAAGCCTGTGCCCAATCAATGGTTTCGGCAACCCCCGGTGATTTGAATAATTGCTGGCCGCGGAGGGTCTGCACGAAATCAACCACCTGCGCCTGCAAAACAGCGCCTGCCTCGGGCGCTTTGAGCGCAAGAATTTCGCGTTCAACCTCACGGCTTGGATAATCAACCCAGTGATAAAAACAACGCCGTTTCAACGCATCATGGATTTCACGCGTCCGGTTTGAGGTGATGATCACAATCGGCGGCGTAGCAGCGGCGATTGTGCCAAGTTCGGGAATGCTGATCTGCCAGTCCGACAAGAGTTCGAGCAAATAGGCTTCAAACGCCTCATCGGCCCGGTCAATCTCATCAATCAACAGGATCGGTGCGCCGCGCGGATTGGCGCGCAAGGCACGAAGCAACGGGCGTTCGATCAGGAAATCCTCACGAAACAGGTTATCGGCATCCGGTTTCTCATTTGCGGCAGATTGCCGTTGCGCCTGAATGTCAACAAGCTGGCGCGCATAATTCCATTCATACGCAGCCTGATTAATATCTAGCCCCTCATAACATTGAAGCCGAATCAAATCACGATCAAGAACACGCGCAAGCATTTTGGCAATCTCGGTTTTGCCAACACCGGCCTCGCCTTCAAGAAAAAGTGCCCGTTGTTTTGCCAAGGCTAAAAACAGGCTGACTGCCAATCCGTCACTAGCGATATAGCCCGCAGAACCAAGCTCTTGTTGAACAGCCTCTACGGTATCAAATGCCGACATCGGTTTCACAAACCCCTTTTTCAACAAATCCTGAATTCCAATTGCATGTTTACAAATTCAGCGAATCCAGACAAGCTTTTCCTAATTGTAAAAGCTTTCAACAAATAATTGTTTTTTTGAGTTATCAGCCGAAGGAGAGACAAATGCGAACCATTACAATGAAAGTAAATGGGGTCAGCACAAGCCATGATGTCCCAGACAATACATTGCTTGTTTCATTCCTGCGCGAAACCATGGGGCTGACCGGAACGCATATTGGCTGTGATACCAGCCAATGCGGTGCCTGTGTCGTGCATGTAAATGGCAAATCAACGAAATCATGTACCATTCTGGCGGCCCAGCTTGAGGGCGCTGAAGTGACGACAATCGAAGGGATTGCCAATGGTGATGAGTTGCATCCAATGCAGCAGGCGTTCCACGAGAATCATGGTCTGCAATGCGGTTTTTGCACCCCGGGAATGGTGATGAGCGCAATCGAGCTTGTCGAAAAAAACAAGAACCTGTCCGAGCGCCAAATCCGTGAAGGACTTGAAGGTAATATCTGCCGTTGTACCGGTTATCACAATATCGTGAAATCAGTACAGGACGCTGCTGGAAAAATGGGAGGATAAAATGCCAGAAGGAACTGTAAATCAGGGAATTGGCGCATCTGTTCGCCGTAAAGAAGACAAAAGATTTCTAATCGGAAAAGGAAATTACACCGACGATATCAATCGGGCAGGCCAGCTTCACGTTTATTTCCTGCGCTCTCCTGTCGCATTTGCGGATATTGTTTCCATTGACAAGCAGAAAGCTGAAAAAGCATCTGGTGTCGCGGCAATTCTGACAGGCGAAGATGTAGCTGCCGATGGTCTTGGTGGTCCTATTTGTGGATGGGCACCGACAAACAAAGATGGCTCGGCGCCGTCTGAGCCACCGCATCCAATCCTTGCAAATGGACGCGTGCGATATGTTGGTGATCATGTTGCAGCGGTGTTTGCCGAAACCCTTGAACAGGCAATGTCTGCAGCTGAACTTATCGACGTGACCTACTCGGAAATGCCAGCGATCACCGATCTGAAATCAGCAATGGATAGCCCGCAAATCCACGATGGTATGGAAAATAACACCTATTTTGATTGGGAACTTGGCGACGAAGCGGCCACCAATGACGCCTTTGACAAGGCCGCAACGATTGTCAATGTCGACATTCGCAATAACCGGGTGATTCCAAATGCGATGGAGCCACGCGCTGCGGTTGCCGATTATGACACTGGCGATGGGCGTTACACGCTTTTCACCACATCGCAAAACCCCCAGCTGACCCGCCTTGTGATTGGCGCGTTCATGTTGAATATCCCTGAGTCAAAGTTTCGTGTTGTGGCACCAGATGTTGGTGGCGGATTTGGATCAAAGATTTATGTATATCCCGAAGAAGCTGTTTGTGTATGGGCCTCAAAAAAGCTTGGGCGCGCCGTTAAATGGACCGCCGACAGAACCCAAGCCTTTCTTGGCGACGCACATGGGCGGGATCACATAAGCGCGGTCAAGCTTGCGCTCGATAAAAACAACCGCATTACCGGCCTAAGAGTCGATACGCTGGCAAATCTTGGTGCCTATCTATCTGCCTTTGCCATGGTGACGCCAACCTATCTTCACGGAACGCTGCTTTCGGGTGTTTATGATATCCCGGCGATCTACACAAATGTGAAAGGCATCTGCACCAATACAGTGAATGTTGACGCCTACCGCGGCGCGGGAAGACCCGAAGCAACCTACCTTCTGGAACGGACAATGGATGTTGCCGCAAAACAGGTCGGCATGGATCCAGCAGAATTCCGGCGTTTGAACTTTATTCCAAAAGATGCATTTCCGTATCAAACAGCCGTCGCGCTTCAATATGATGTTGGTGACTATGAGCCATTATTAGATCGGGCGATGGCGATGATCGATTATAAAAATTTCGAGAAACGGCGGGCAGCATCTGCAAAAAATGGGAAATGCCGCGGCATTGGCATTAGCACCTATATCGAGGCTTGTGGCATTGCGCCATCTGCCGTGGTTGGTGCGCTTGGTGGCCGGGTTGGCCTCTATGAAAGTGCTGTTGTCCGCGTTGATCCAACCGGCACCATTTCGGTGCTGACAGGCACCCATAGCCATGGTCAGGGCCATGACACAACCTTTGCACAACTTGTTTGCGACAAGCTTGGCGTCGATATCGAGGCCGTCGAAATTGTCCATGGTGATTCTGACCGAACAGCTTTTGGCATGGGCACATATGGCTCACGTTCACTTGCCGTTGGCGGAACAGCGATATCAAAAGCCTTGGACAAGGTGATTGCCAAGGGCAAGATCATCGCTGCGCATATGCTTGAAGCCGCTGATGCCGATATCGAGTTCAAAGACGGTAAATTTACTGTCACTGGCACCGATCGGGAAAAATCATTTGGCGAGATCGCGTTATCGGCCTATGTCCCGCATAATTTCCCACATGACCGTTTGGAACCGGGCTTGGAAGAAACATCTTTTTATGACCCGTTAAATTTCACCTACCCATCGGGAACGCATATTGCCGAGGTGGAAATTGATTCGGCAACTGGCGTGGTGGAATTAGTCGATTGGGTCTGTTGTGATGACTTTGGAAATCTGATCAACCCGATGGTTGTTGAAGGCCAGGTTCATGGCGGCATCGCCCAAGGTGTTGGCCAGGCATTATATGAAGAAGCAGCTTACAATGATAACGGGCAGTTATTATCGGCTTCCTACATGGATTATTGCATGCCGCGAGCCGATCATTTTCCAAGCATGAAGGTTGAAAACTTGGTAACTGCCTGCACGCATAACGACCTTGGCGTCAAAGGATGTGGCGAAGCCGGAGCCATTGCATCGCCGCCAGCTGTTATCAATGCTGTTGTTGATGCTTTGTCGCCTCTTGGGGTCACCGACATAACAATGCCAGCAACACCGCAAAAGGTTTGGCAGGCGATTCAATCTGCGCAAACCAAAGCAGCCGAATAAGGAGACGATCCATGTATTCAACAAAATATGTTAAAGCCAAAGACATTCATGACGCTGCCACGATCATGGCATCGGCTGAAGATGGTAAATTTCTGGCTGGTGGCATGACGTTAATCCCAACCTTAAAACAGCGACTTGCCAATCCTGATTGTTTAGTTGATCTGTCGGCTTGTGGATTATCGGCCATTGATGATGACGACAATGCCATCCGCATTGGCGCGATGACGCGTCATGTTGACGTTGCCGAATCTGCGCTTGTGCAAAAGGCCATTCCGGCGGTTGCTGATCTGGCGGGTCATATTGGTGACCGGCAAGTTCGCAATTGCGGCACGATTGGCGGCTCGCTTGCCAATAATGACCCAGCAGCCTGCTATCCTGCGGCTTTGCTGGCACTTGGTGGCACGGTTCACACCCAAAACCGGTCGATCACTGCCGAAGATTATTTTGACGGCATGTTTGAAACCACGCTTGAAGAAGGCGAAATCATCCGTGAAGTTAGCCTGCCAAAGCCGGAAAAAGCCGCTTATGTCAAATTCCCAAATCCGGCCTCGCGCTATGCGATGGTTGGGGTGTTTGTGGCAAAATTTGCTGATGGCGTTCGTGTTGCTGTTACGGGTGCTGGCGAAGATGGCGTTTTCCGTGCCAGCAATCTTGAGGCCGCGCTTGATGCGAATTTCAGCGCTGATGCGATTGCCGATGGAACGGTGTCGGCTGATGGTTTGATGAGTGATATTCATGCTTCGGCCGAATATCGGGCGCATCTTATCGGCGAAATGACCCGCCGTGCAGTAACGGCCTGTGGTCGATAAAACATCCAACATAAAATCAAAAAGGGTCAGCTTGCTGGCCCTTTTTTATGCGCTTTCATTGCCGTTATCCTTGGCCATGCCGGTTTTGCCACCATTACACCCTTAAAAGAATTTTTTTCACATTGCATAATTGATCATTCTGTAATTTTAATTAGTCTTAACAACATCTCCCCGCTTGAGGTCGCGCCGTGGCGCAACCACATCATATATTTTGTCCAAGAAAGTCGGTTTCATGTTTCATTACCCGCATAATCATGTCGAAATCCGCGATGCTGTTGCTAAATTATGCACCGATTTTGATGGCAAATATTGGCAGGCCTGTGATGCCGACCGCGCCTATCCTTCGGCGTTTGTGACGGCGTTGACCGAGGCTGGTTATCTATCGGCATTGATCCCTGAGGAATATGGTGGTCTTAGCCTGCCCATTTCGGCTGGTGCGGCCATTTTGGAAGAAATTCACCGTTCGGGCGGTAATGCCGCTGCCTGTCATGCTCAGATGTATACAATGGGAACCGTTTTACGCCACGGATCGGACGCACAAAAACAGCAATATCTGCCCTCGATTGCTGATGGCAGTTTGCGGCTTCAGGCCTTTGGCGTAACCGAACCAACCAGCGGCACCGACACAACCGCGCTTCGTACAACCGCGCGGCGTGATGGCGATGATTATGTGGTCAATGGACAAAAGGTCTGGACATCACGCGCCGAATATTCCGATTTGATGCTGTTGCTGGCGCGAACAACACCGCTTGATCAATGCGCCAAAAAAACCGACGGATTGTCGGTGTTTCTGGTCGATATGCGTGAAGTCCGCGGCAAATCACTAACCATCACGCCAATTCGCACAATGATGAACCATTCATCGACACAGCTATTTTTTGACGATATGCGGATTCCAGCAAGCAGCCTTGTTGGCGAAGAAGGCAAAGGGTTTCGCTATATTCTATCCGGAATGAATGCCGAACGAATTTTGATCGCTGCTGAATGTATCGGCGATGCCAAATGGTTTATCGAGCGGGCATCAACCTATTCGGGCGAACGAAGCGTATTCGGACGGCCGATTGGCCAGAATCAAGGCATTCAATTTCCAATCGCACGCGCCTATAGCCAGATGCGCGCCGCCGAACTAATGCTTCAGGAATCAATCCGGCTTTATGAAGCTGGCGAAAATCCTGGCGAAGAGGCCAATTTGGCAAAATTGCTTTGCGCCGATGCATCATGGGCAGCCGCCGAAATGTGTGTTCAAACCTATGGCGGCTTTGGCTTTGCCGAAGAATATGATGTTGAACGCAAATTCCGCGAGGCACGGCTTTATCAGGTAGCGCCAATTTCAACCAATCTGATTTTAAGCTATATCGCCGAGCATGTGCTGAAGCTGCCAAGATCTTATTAAGAACACGCGTGGATTAAAGCGCAAGCAACCCCTCGACCCCAGCCCAGATCAATCTGGTAGCAGCTAGAAATAATATGGTGTTTAGCACCAGTTTGAAATAGCGTCCGCCAGCTTTGGTTAGGAATCGGCTGCCAATAACTGTGCCAATAAAACCACTGATCAACATGGCAATGATCAAAATCATATACGGTCCAAACTGAAAGCCGACTAAGCCAAAAATCAGTACTTTCACAAAATGCTGAAACGTCATCATCAAGGAATGGGTTGCCACATGCGGTACGGGATCTAAGTTCATGCTTTTTACCATCGCCGCAATAAAATTACCGGTTGCACCAAAAAACATTGTCAAAAAGCTAGAAACCGCTCCTCCCATGAGAATATAGCGCTGCTGGATGGCTGGAAGTTTAGCAAAAACCGCCCAGATGATAAAAATACCAAGAGCTAATTGTATTAGCCAAGAAGGTAACTGAACCACAACAAGACCGCCAATAGCGGCACCTATTAATGCTCCGACTACAAAAGGCAAGATAGGGCGCCAAACCACATGCTTCGACATTATGGCGACACGCCCACCATTGGACCCTAATTGAACAACGCCATGAACTGGAATCAGAGCAACAGGTGGCAAGACCAAAGCCAAAAAGGCAAGCAGCACAACACCCCCACCAATACCAAATGCAGCGGTAATAAAAGATGTCACAAGGCTTGCTGCTATAAGCAGCCCCGCATCAAGCAATGACATCGCAGGCGGAAACAGGTAAGCAAGTTCGTTCACAATAGTTAGTCCTTAAGGCAGGTAAATGACATCATCACCATGAGGCTTGGCACCGCTGGCAAGGCACCCAAATCATAACAGTTGCAGTCATCATTGTTATAGTTTTGGCATTTAAAATCAGGGTATCCAAAACCACGATAGGAACAATGCCAGATCAATCGATCCGTTTTCATCTGGAAATTTTAATCAAAACAGATCAACCTGACAATTGATTGCGATTATTGCACCCACTATTTCACAACTATAGCTCATACGGCTAGTTGAAAATCAGCAACTATTGTGCGGCGACATCCCTTTCAGGAGGCAAGATCAATGAAACCTCAAACTCCACCAAACGGACCAACAGACGCCACAGAACGGCGGCAAATCGTGCCTGTCATTTGCTATCCAACCGATGACTTGCCGCATCCTGATATGAAGATTCTAAACGCCGCCCGTACCCGCCTTGTCAAAACCGGCGAAGTGATCGTACCACCACGCGATGCCCGCTGTTTTGATGTTCCAAAAGGTCATTTTTTCCGGATTACCAGTATCGAAGGCGCACAGGTTGGCGATTTGAACCTATGGGCGGCGCATGATCTTACCGAACATTTCTATTCAGGAAAAACCCGCGCCCTGCACGGAACGCATCTTTCGACTGGCGACCGGATGTGGTCAAAATTCCCGCATCTGCGCCCCCTTGCCACAATCAGCCACGATACGCTTGATTGGTATGGCTGGGATGCTGATGGCGGGTCAGTTCACGATGTGATCGGCACCAGATGCGATCCATATACCGCCAAATTACTTGGCAATATCGACTATCATCATTGCTGTCATTCAAATTTGATTCGCGGCTTGGCGGCGCATTGCCAGCTTGAATATAACGCTGCCGAACCATTGGTTCATGATGTGTTGAATGTATTTATGTGTACCGGATTTACCAAAGACACGCATCAATATTTCATGAAAGCAAGTCCGGTTCGTCCGGGTGATTTTATTGAATTTTTTGCCGAGACTGATTTGATTGGCGGCCTATCGGCCTGTCCGGGTGGCGATTGTTCGGCCGAACATTCATCCGATCACGCATCCTGTTTCCCGCTTCTTGTCGAAACCTTTAAATCCGATTCTACAGATCTTGATCAATTTTCCTATTTACCGAAATCACCCTATAGCGGTGCGCATAAAGACTAGGCAAACACTCGATTCTGGCCAGAATCAAAGCTATTGCTCACACCGAAATCGGCTTTAAAATTGCGCCCTAAATCAGTGCGTCTTTTCCCAATCTGGCGCCATGCTGGCAATTTTTCCTGCCACTCAACAATGACAAGCCAAAAATCTTATTTTTGCGAAAATCGCAAAATAAATTTGATATGACTTAATTAGTTGATAAAAATAGATAAATATCATTTTGACGCTGAACGCCAGTTTTTCATCTTGCTTTCATCTTGGAAAAATTTCGTAATCGGGTCGTGAAAGCGACATTTTGCCACAGGTTTTATGGCCGTTTTACAAGAATGAGTAGTATGTTAACGGAGGTACTCCTATGAGTTTGATAACAACAAAGGGCGCGAAAGCATCCCTCATCGCAGCGGCACTCAGCTTACTGCCAGCGGCAGCAAATGCAGCTGAAACGCTAAAAGCCGATGATTATGTGGGCATTTCTTTCTGGCTCATCTCGATGGCACTGGTCGCAGCAACGGCCTTTTTCTTCATCGAAACAACCCGCGTACAAGGTAAATGGAAGACGTCACTGACAGTGTCAGGTCTTGTTACCCTGATCGCGGCTGTGCATTATTTTTACATGCGTGATGTGTGGGTCGCGACAGGCGAAACACCAACGGTCTATCGTTATATCGATTGGCTAATCACCGTGCCATTGCTGATGATCGAATTCTACTTGATCTTGCGAGCCATTACAGCCGTCTCTGGCGGTATCTTCTGGCGTCTGATGATTGGTACAATGGTCATGCTGGTCGGTGGTTATGCTGGCGAGGTGGGTTACATCGGCGCATGGGCCGGATTCATCATCGGTATGGTCGGTTGGGCGTACATCCTGTATGAAATCTTTGCAGGTGAAGCCAGCCGGGTTGCGGCCGAACAGGCACCGCCATCAGTGCAGTCAGCCTTTTCAACAATGCGTTGGATTGTGACCATTGGTTGGGCGATTTACCCAATCGGCTATTTCATGGGCTACCTCAACGGTGCCGTCAGCGATGAGTCGTTGAACGTGATCTACAACATAGCCGACGTCTGGAACAAGATCGCCTTTGGTGTGATCATCTGGAATGTTGCGGTTACTGAATCAGAGCAATCTTCAAAATAAACATCAAAGGAGCAGTCAGCGATTTGGCTGCTCCTTTTTTCTTCCGACAATGCGATGATTTTACCGGAGGCAGTCAATGAATGAATTACGGACATTACAAAACACTGCTTTCGAAAAAACCATTAGCGCGACAACACCGCGCCCATCTGACAAAGACATCGTACATAATCTAATTCTCAGCAGGCTTCCGACGCTTGAACAGCCGTTGGCAAAAGCCGCTGCCCATCACTTTAACAGCCCTGGCAAGATGCTGCGCGCCACAATGGCGATGCGCGGCGCTCATGTGCTGAATGTCAGCCTGCCCGCAGCGACACGCTGGGCAGCCGCCGTTGAAGTTCTGCATAATGCATCGCTGATCCATGACGATATCTGCGATGGCGACAAGCAACGGCGTGGCCATCAGGCCATCTGGACGAAATTTGGCCGAAACGTTGCCCTAACGCTTGGCGACTGGCTGATTGCGCTGTCATTCGAACTTGCCGCTGAAGCTGCTGAAATTACCAACACGCCGCGTTTGCTTCGCATCCTTGCAAAACATATGTCACGAACAACGGCTGGCGAAGCCATGGAATTTGAATGGAATGGCAATCTCAGCTGGGACGCCTATCTTACCATTGCCGCTGACAAAACTGCGCCGTTATTGACCGCGCCAATTCAGGGCATTGCTGTTATGATTGGCGATTATCAGGCCGAGGCAATCATTAGCCGTTATTTCCGCGACCTTGGCGAAGCCTATCAAATCGCAAATGATATATCGAATTATAACGGCAGTGACGGTGCCAAATTGATTGCTGGCGACCTTGCTCGTCGTGCGCCAAATGCCGTGACCCTGTCATTCATTGATGGGCTGGACACAGATGAAAAAGCACGGTTCAACGATTGGTATCACAGCGGTGACACCGCCGATCTCGCATCATGGCAAGCGCATATTCTTGACTCTGACGCAATGGAGGCAGCATCAAACCGTATGTTTGCAACATTGGATCGGGCAACGCATCATGCCAGTGATCTGTCAGCCGAAATTTCCGAAGTGGTGACGCCAGTTCATGGCCTCATCATGCGAGCCTGCGCGACGGCAAGCAAAAATGGCGCGGCTTGACTTGAAAATAATGCCTGATCTTCGTTTTTCCTTTTTTAGCCGGACCTGCATATTTTGTTAGACACAAAGGGCAAGGTAGTGGTCATTGGTGCTGGTTTTGGCGGAATCGCCTCAGCCTTGCGTATGCGGGCGCGCGGCTATGACGTTACCTTGATTGACCGGTTGTCGGCCATTGGTGGGCGGGCGCAGGTGTTTGAACGTGGCGGCTTTCGCCATGATGCTGGGCCAACCGTCATCACCGCGCCATTTCTGTTTGACGAGCTGTTTGCGCTATTTGGGGAAAAGCGCGAAGATCATGTCGAATTTCGAGCGCTTGACCCATGGTACCGGTTTTATTTCCATACAGGCGAGCAATTTGATTATCGCCCATCAATTGAAGATACCAATGATGAAATCAGGCGATTTTCACCAGATGATGTTGCTGGCTATGCCAAATTGCTTGGCGCATCGAAGGCAATTTTTGAGGTTGGCTTTGAAAAGCTTGCCGACAAGCCTTTTTCCAAATTCACTTCGATGCTGGCGCAGATTCCAAGCCTGTTAAAATTACAAAGCTATTTTTCAGTCGCAGGCATTGTAAATAAATATATCAAACACCCATTATTGCGGCAGGCTTTCTCGATCCACCCTTTGCTGGTTGGGGGCAACCCTTTTAGCACGACATCAATCTATGCTCTGATCCATTATCTTGAACGGCGCTGGGGGGTATTTTTTGCCATGGGCGGCACTGGCCGACTTGTTGCCGAGCTGGATGCGCTATTACGCCGCGTTGGGGTAAACATTATCCTTAATACCGATATTGCCAGCATTGATCTAAAAGATGGCAGGGCGATTGGTGCCACAACCGCCGACGGCACGCATTTTGCCGCCGACAGGGTTATTTGCAATGGCGACCCGCCAACTGTCTATAGCCAGATGTTGCCAGCGAAAAATGCTGGCCGGAAACGCCTGATGCCGGAATCAATGACCCAATATTCAATGGGCTTGTTTGTTTTGTTTTTCGGCACACGCAAAACCTATGACGACATCGCACATCACACAATCTGGATGGGGCCGCGTTACAAGGAATTGCTGGCAGATATTTTTGATCGCAAAATTCTGGCCGATGATTTCTCGCTTTATCTTCACCGCCCAACCGCGACCGATACAAGCTTTGCCCCTGAAGGCTGTGACAGTTTTTACGTCTTATGTCCGGTTCCAAATCTACGCGCCGATATTGACTGGAACGTGACAGGACCTGATTTGCAAAACCGCATCATCAGGGCATTATCCGAAACCAATTTGCCTGATCTGGAAAATGTAATTTCGGATCCGTTTTATATGACACCCGAAGATTTCAAAAATGATTACCGGTCAATGCATGGGGCGGGTTTTTCGATTGCACCGATTTTCATGCAATCAGCATGGTTCCGGTTTCATAATCGTGACCCGCATATTCCCAATCTTTATTTTGCCGCCGCTGGTGCCCATCCGGGCGCTGGTATTCCAGGCGTTTTATGTTCGGCTAAGGTGGTCGAACGCTTGGTGGCCGAAGATGAAGACAAACAGACCATCGCCACAGCCCCTATTGCTGCGCTATGATTGTGATCTAATCATTTCGAAAGTTTGGTAGATCATGGTGACCACAGCCCATAGCGAGACAATGACAGCCGATAAAGCTCTTGCGGTCTATGGGAAAAGCTTTCACTGGGCGCGGCGCTTTCTAGGCCAGCATATGGGTATGAAGGCAGCACAACTTTATCAATTCTGCCGCGTTCTTGATGATATGGCTGATGGTGATATTCAACATGGCCCAAAACGGCTTGGCAATATCCGCAAGGATCTTTTAACCGCTGGCACTGCCAGCGATCCGCTTTTAACCCATTTCCAGCCCTTTTTGACCAAACAGAAATTTCCAACAAAAGTTATTGTGGCGCTGATCGACGGGTTACTGAGTGACCAGAAACCGGTTCGCATCAAATCCGATGCCGAATTGCTGTCCTATGCGTATCATGTTGCCGGTACCGTTGGGATTTTGATGTGTAATGTCCTTGATTGCGATGATGAGCAGGCGCTGGGTCATGCCATTGACCTTGGCATTGCCATGCAGCTTACCAATATCGCCCGCGATGTTCTGGAAGATGCCAAAATGGGGCGGCGCTATCTTCCGGCAAGCTGGGTTGGCAATCTTGCCCCTGAACAGATTGTCGCGCTGGCAAAAACACCCAATGACGATGCCGCAGTGACCGTCACCAACGCCGTTTCGCGCCTTCTGACCTTGGCCGATGCCTATTACAAAAGCGGAATTGCCGGATTATCCTATTTGCCATTGCGCGCACATATATCGATTGCCGTTGCCGCGCTTGTTTACCGGCAAATTGGCGTCCAGCTTGCACAGCAAAACTATCCTTGGCATGGCGGCCGCCAAAGCACCAGCATCAGCACCAAAATAAGATGCAGCTTACGCGCTTTTGGCACATTGCGTCTTCGGTTTCAAAAAGCCGCACCGCATGAGTCAAATTTACATGATGCGATAAGAGGTTTGCCGCATGTCAGATAAGGCATCAAATGACATGGCTAAACAAATGGCCGTCGATTGTCTTGGGGCAGGCTGCGCCAGCTTATCACTTGCCGCAAGAGCGTCTGAATTTACCGATCATCATTTCACCATTATCGACCCCGAAACGCATAAGGCCGATGATCATATCTGGGGCTTTTGGGCGATGCCGTGGTTACGTGAAGCCAGTGACGGCGCGCGCAAACAATGGTTCAAATGGCGCATCATCAGCCCCGACCGCATGATTGAAAGATCGTCACAAGATCATCCCTATTCGGCAATTCACCGCTATGAATGGTTGGAAAAATGCCGCCAAAAGGCGCTTGCGGCAGGGGTGAATTTTCAGCCAGAACCAGCCTCAAAACAGGTGTTGCAAATTTTGGATAGCCGCCCGCCATCAATGAAAGATGGGGTGATGCTTCAGCATTTTTCCGGCTATGAAATCACCGCCGATCGTGATGTTTTTGACAGCACAACATCAATTTTGATGGATTTTCGCTGCGACCAGAGCCGCGGCATGCATTTCATTTATTGCCTTCCCTTTAGCGCGCGCAATGCGCTTGTTGAATCAACCTTATTTTCACCTGAATTGGCCCCCGAACCTTTTTATGATTCTGCCATCAGGCGTTACTTAAAAGAGATTATTGGCATTGATGACTATCGCATAACCCGCCACGAAAAAGGCGTTATTCCAATGGCAACCCTGCCGCCGCGTGACCCGAATTTGACCGGCATTGGTGCAAATGGCGGCGCCATCAGGCCGTCAAGCGGCTATGCTTTTAGCTTTATCCAAAAGCAAATTGATCAGATCATTGCCAGCGCAAAACCGGGCCAGCCTTTAACCGTCAAAACACCGCATAGCCGGTTTGAATTATTCATGGACGGTATTTTTCTGCGTGTAATCCGCCATCACCCAGAACTGGCGCCACAGATTTTTACCGCGATGGCAGACCGGCTTACAGGTGATGAATTTGCCCTTTTCCTTAGTGGCGAAGCAGGGGCGCGCCTATGGACAAAACTGGTTCTTGCCATGCCAAAATGGCCATTTATTTGCGCGCTTTTTCAAAGTGACAAGGCAGGAAAATCATGATTGAAGGGCTAGTCTTACTCGATATGGCAAGCGTGATTGCCTTGTTGCTTGTCGTTTTAATCGGCCTTCCGCATGGTGCCTTTGACGGTGCGATTGCCAATCATCTTGGTGCCGGACGGTCACTTGCTGACGCGGCAAAATTCATCACCAGCTATTGCGCTGCAGCCGGTCTTGTCATTGCGATCTGGATCATGTTTCCCGCGGTCACTTTGACGCTTTTCCTGATCATTTCGATGGTTCATTTTGGCAGGGGCGATGCGTTGGCAAAATCGAGGCCGGTTTTTATGATGCAGGTTTTGCTTCATGGCGGTTTGCCGATTTTCGGCATTATCTATTTCCAGCAAACAAGCGTCATCCCGCTATTTGACGCCCTGACAAATGGCGACTCAAATCTGGCAATTTTGACAAGCAATATCATGGCTCCGGTGATGGGGTTGATGGCTGTTGTTTATGGCTTGATGGCCTTTCGTGATGCATCACTTCGCGCCCGATTTGCCGAATTCACTTTGCTTGCCGTGGTTTTTGCGTTCTTGCCGCCGCTGGTCAGCTTTGCATTGTATTTTTGTATCATCCATACTGGCAGGCATATGTGCCGCATCTGGCATGTGCTAGCCTCTTCATCATCGCCAAAGGGGCTTTACAGGCAAGCGGCAGGCTTTACCTTGGCAAGCTGGCTTGTTGGCGGCGCAGCCTTTCTATGGCTTGAGACTCGCGATCTTGACGCGGCTTTGCTGCAAGTTGTTTTCATAGGTCTTGCCGCGTTGACTGTGCCGCATATGATTCTTGTTGATGGATTTTTTGCAAAAGGACAAGGGCACCAAACCGAATGACATTGGATAAACAGCAAATTTTGACAGGCCAAAAAATAGCCGCCGCCTCGCGCAAAGATGCGCATATTGATCTGGCGCTTGATCCGGCCACAAAATCATCCGGCAATAACGGATTTGACCGGCTGCGTTTCGACCATTGTGCTTTGCCTGAAATAGCGCTTTCAGCGATTGATCTTTCAGTTGAATTTTTGGGCAAGCCACTGGCAGCGCCAATGATGATTGGCGCAATGACCGGCGGTACGATGCGCGCCGAGGCGATTAATCGCGCCCTTGCCGCGGTGGCACAAGACCATAAAATTGCCTTTGCCGTTGGCTCACAACGCGCCGCGCTTGAACTTGGCAAAACCGCATCAGATCTGCGTGTCATCGCCCCAGATATTCCGATCATCGGTAATTTGGGCGGCATTCAATTGGCACGATCCGGCGGGATTGATCTGGCAAAAGCCGCCATTTACGATTTGCAGGCCGATGCCATTGCGATCCATCTAAACCCGCTTCAAGAGGCGGTTCAGCCCGAGGGCGAGCATGATTGGCGCGGCGTGCGTGATGCCATTGCGGCGCTTGTAAAAGCCGATATGGCACCGGTTATCGTCAAGGAAGTTGGGGCTGGCATTTCGGCCAGTATTGCAAGCGATCTTTTTGCCTTAGGCGTTGCGGCGGTTGATGTTGCCGGATTTGGGGGCACCAATTGGGCGCGGATCGAAGCGGCACGCCGTGATGATGATATTACGCCTTTTGCGCCATTTCTGGATTGGGGTATTCCCACGCTTGATTGCCTTATGGCGGTTACAAAATCGCGCACCGAAACGTTGCGGAATGAGCAGTTGATCATTGCATCAGGCGGGCTTCGGCACGGTCTTGATGCAATGCGCGCCTATTGGCTTGGTGCGGATATGACATCGCTTGCCGGCCCAATGTTAAAACGGCTTCTTGATGATGATAAAATACCATCACCCGATCAGCTTGGGCAATTCGCCGCCCAGTTAAAACAGCAAATGGCATTGACCCTGTTTTTGACTGGCGCGGCAAATCTTGCCGCATTCCGGCGCAAACCAGCATGGCTTGATGGTCAGGCTTTGTAAGACACCGACGGCGCAACCACCCCTTTCCCCTTCCCCCTTTCCCACAAAAAGGCCAATCCGATGACCGAAACAAAATCCGTTAATTGCGTTGCCATTTTGATGCCTGGTGATATGGGGCATGGATGCGCCACCGTTTTTCGCCAGCATGGAATGCGCGTGATTACCTGCCTTCACGGGCGAAGCCAGCGCACCCGCGCCCTTGCCGAAAAAGCCGGTCTTGAAGATATGCCAACGCTTGGCGATGTCATGCAAACAGCCGATCTTATCCTGTCGATCCTGCCGCCCGAATATGCAGTGCAGCAAGCACAAGAAGCCGCCGTAGCGATGCAAGCCGCCAATGCCTATCCCGATTATGTTGATTGTAATGCGATATCGCCTGCCACCACCAAAAAGGTGGCTTCGGCCTTTAATGATATGCCGGTCAATTTTATTGATGGCGGCCTGATCGGGCTGAATCCGATAAAGGAAAATGAAAGAACGCGGCTTTATGTCAGCGGCAAGGCAACCGCGCTTGTTCGCCAGCTTGATGGACGCGGCTTGGTGGTTCGTGATCTTGGCGGCGAAATTGGCCGCGCTTCGGCAATGAAAATGGTTTACGCCAGCAGCACCAAAGGTGCATTTTCACTTTTTGCCGCGGTCGCAGTGATGGCCGAACTAACCGGTTTGCGCGATGAAATCTTTGCCGAACTTGCGGCAAGCCAGCCGCATACAATGGCAACAATCGAACGGATGGCACCGCGCATTCCGCTTGATGCCAAACGCTGGATTTTTGAAATGGACGAAATTGCCAGCACCTATGACGCCTATGGCATGACCGCGCATTTCCATCAGGGCGCCGCCGATATTATGAAACTTGCCAATCAAACACCGCTGGCAAACGAGACCCGCGAAACGGCGCAAGATAATCGCGCGCTTGCCGATGTTCTGCAACTCTATGTTGATGCGTTGCGGAAAAAGGATTGATGCCGGATTTGGCGCCACGCCTCAGACCCGGCCGGATTGACCCCATAAAACTGGTAAAATCAAACTGGCCAAGCAAAACTGGGCAATTGGCGTTTGCGCCTTGACCCGCCGGTGATTGTCTTATCAATTAGACTGTGGCCAATAACAAGATATGAGACAGGCGAATGACAGGTGCAATTTGGGCCTTGGCCTATGAGATTTTAAATGACGATCGCGAAGCCTATCTTAACTGGTTTCACCAGATTCATATTCCGGAAAAGCTGGCCCGACCCGGGTATCGCTGGGCCGCCCATTTTGAAGGCAGCACCAGCACGCCTGACACCCATAGCTATATTGCGTTATTTGGCGGTATCTCAACCCGCATATTCCTTGATCCCAGTCCGGCGCAGCTGAAGACAAAACAAGATGATTTAACTCGTGAAATGATGGCGCAGCGGCGCAATCCCTTTGCCACAATTCTGGTGCATGAATGGAGCGATAGCAGCACGCCAAGCACAAGTAATGATCATATGATGGCAGTGGAGCCCATCAATTCTGACCGGCTTGATTTTCTGGTGATTAATGTAATTGAACAGGGCGAAGAGAGTGGCGCATGGATAGTACAGAATTTGCTGCCAAAGCTACAAGGCAACAACCCGGATGCCGCTCACAATGACGCCATTACTCATAAATTTTTTAGCGTCACCGGGCCACCAGCGCATGCCCTGTTTCATGAAACAAATCAATCCGGATTTATCGATGATGTCATCAATTTCGATTTGGAAGCGCAAATCTCAAGTGCCGGTATCAAAAAAACATCCGTTCGCCATCAATCTGGCAAAAAGATATGGCCCGTTTGATTGAGTCTTTTGGTTTGCAGGCGTTGCCGGTATCAAGTTTCAACGCCCACGATAGCCACAAAAGAGATCTAAATCAGACACAAATTGGCTAGCATTATGTCAGTCATGATTATCCCCTTTTGCCAACAAGGCAGCGCAAGGCTGGGCTGAGTTGAAATTACCCATCAAATTGGGTGAGTGAAAAATTCATCTACTAAAATAATATAATTTAGAGTTAATCACTAAATTTGATGAATAAAAAAGTGCTTTTTGATGAGAATATGACATTTAAATGATATAAACTTATGGCTGTTGTCACGTTAGTCGACTTATGGCCTAGCACTGGTCTGTTAACTAAACAGTTTTAAGTTCCGTAACTTTAAAATGAAGGTTGGGGGGGGCATGATCAATGTGTGAAATTTTTGCCAGTCAGCCACAAGACTCTTATGAGCCAATTACGCGTAATATCCGACTTAATGGACAAAGCACGTCAATTAGGCTGGAGAGGTCGTTCTGGGCAATCATAGACGCTATGGCGGAAGAAGAAGGCGTGTCGACTCCTACGTTTTTGTCGACGCTTCATTCAGAAGTTCTTGAAATACACGGTGAAGCAAAAAATTTCACGTCATTATTACGATGCTCGTGTGTTAAAAAAATGCAGCTTATCACATTGAATCCAAGTTCAAATTTGTTTGTACGATCAGCTGAAACAAACGAGAAATTGAAAAATTTTTTCCCATAAAGTGCCTTTGTAGTAATGTGATACTACCACGCACCAAATTCCTCTCCATAAGATTTTAGCAGCCAGAAGGTCAAAAAATCAGGAGGGAAGAGTTGGCTAAAGCAATACATTCGATGATCCGCGTTCTTAATGAGGCCAAATCAGTGGCCTTTTATGAGGCGGCGTTTAATCTCACAGTTGCCGATAGATTAGATTTTGAGAGCTTTACGCTGGTCTATATGAGCAACCCTGAGACTGAATTTGAATTAGAACTCACCATCAATAAAGGCCGAACAGAAGCCTATGAACTAGGTGATGGATATGGCCATTTGGCTGTCAGCGTAGATGATATCGACGTTGAACATGCGCGTTTTGAAGCAGCAGGACTTAAGCCAAGAAAGCTCGTTGAATTTGAGCAGAATGGGGTGCTTTTGGCAAAATTTTTCTTTGTTCAAGACCCAGATGGTTACGAGATCGAAGTGCTTCAAAGACATGGACGCTTCAAATAGGAAAATAGGGAATAAGGGAGGAAATAATGAGTTACGTCAAATCACTCACAAGACGAGATTTGCTTAAGACGAGTGTCGCCGCTGGCTCACTGCTAGTCATTGGTGGTGGTTTTGTTGCCGCATCAAATGCAGCTTGGGCACTGGAAGTCACACATCTGAAGTCGAGCACAATGGCAACCCTCATCCAAATGGCACGAGATATATACCCTCACGACAACATTGCAGATGAGTTTTATGCCGCCGCTGTAAAAGGGTATGACACGGCCGATTCGAAAGGGCCAGTTGAGGAAGGTATCGCAGCCTTGAATGCCGCCGCCACAGGTCGTGGACATGCAAGCTATCTTGCCACTGGCTGGGAGCGCGACCGCGTTGATATTCTTCGCTCAATGGAATCCAGTCCGTTTTTCCAGCAAATTCGCGGCGGATTAATCACTGGCCTATACAACCAAAAAGCAGTTTGGCCTGTGTTTGGATATGAGGGTGAGAGCTTTAGTAAAGGCGGTTACATCGATCGCGGCTTTAATGATATTAAGTGGGTATAGGGGGGTAATATGTCTGTATCTTTCGATAAAAAGGACGGCAATGTCGTAGTTGTAATCGGCACTGGACCTGGTGGAGGCGTATTAGCCAGTGAATTGGCTCAAAAGGGCGTCAAGGTCGTGGCTTTAGAGGCTGGAGGCCGGCATGGCCCTGAAGATTTCGTCAATGATGAATGGGCGAGTTTTGGCCAGATTTCGTGGCTGGATAGTCGTTCAACTTCTGGAAGCTGGCGCGTTGCCAAGGATTTCTCCGGTTTGCCTGCATGGATCGTTAAAGGTGTTGGTGGCTCAAGCCAGCATTGGGCGGGTGCATCACTGCGGTTTCAAGAGCATGAATGGAAAACCCAGACTGTCTACGGCAATGTAACAGGTGCTAGCCTGCTTGATTGGCCAATTGATGCTAAAACCATGGATCCCTATTACACAAAGGCCGAAGAAAAACTTCGCGTTACGCGCACGGGTGGCCGTAAAGGGCTTCCAGGTAACAATAACTACAAAGTGTTTGAGGCTGGTGCTAAAAAACTCGGTTATAAAGATGTTCATACCGGACGCATGGCAATCAACTCAAAAGACTATGATGATTTTGTTGCGTGTCAGCAGACAGGTTTCTGTTTCCAAGGGTGTAAATGGGGGGCAAAATGGTCAGCAGGCTATAATGAGATTCCTGTTGGTGAAGCCACTGGAAACCTTGAGGTCCGGATCAATTCGCAAGCGTTGAAGATTGAACATGACGCATCTGGTAAGGTTACGGGCGTTATTTATGCCGATGCTGATGGAAAACAGCATGTTCAAAAAGCGCGGATTGTTTGTGTTGCTGGCAACTCAATCGAAAGCCCTCGCTTGCTGTTGAACTCGGCTTCATCAATGTTCCCTGATGGATTGGCCAATTCTTCTGGCCAGATTGGCCGAAACTATATGCGTCACATGACGGGGTCTGTTTATGCGACCTTCGACAAACCGGTTAAAATGTGGCGGGGTACCACTATGGCAGGCATCATCCAAGACGAAGCTCGGCACGACCCATCTCGCGGGTTTGTTGGCGGCTATGAATTGGAAACATTGTCGCTTGGTATTCCATTTATGGCGGCGTTCCTCGATCCTGGCGCTTGGGGACGCGAGTTCACGTCAGCTCTTGATCAATATGAGAACATGGCGGGGATGTGGATTGTTGGTGAAGACATGCCGCAAGAAACAAACCGTGTTTCGTTAAATTACGATGTTAAGGATCAGTTTGGCTTGCCAACCCCTAATGTCCATTTTGACGATCATCCAAACGATATCGCAATGCGTAACCATGCCTATAAGCAGGGTGCCGCAGTCTATGATGCCGTGGGTGCGGTCAGAACATTTCCAACACCGCCATACCCGTCTACACATAACCTTGGCACTAACAGAATGTCGGCTAAGGCGCGTGATGGGGTTGTCAATAAATGGGGGCAAACGCACGATATCAAGAATCTGTTCGTATCGGATGGCAGCCAGTTTACCACTGGAGCCGCCGAAAACCCGACATTAACAATTGTCGCGCTTGCAATTCGTCAGGCGGAACGGATTGCGTCAGAGATGTCTAAAGGCAATATCTGATTAAATTGAAATTTGAGAAAAGCGCCGCATTTTATGCGGCGCTTTTTTATTCAGTATATTTGGCACTTTGCGCTAACAGCCCGTGAACTGTGTGGAAAGACAGCAGCAAAATAAAAATTCCCATCTAAAAATGAAATATAGAACCGGTCATAATCAGCCTGCCAATCGGTTAGTCTCTCAAATCGCGAGATCTTGAATGCGTTGGTTCCACCGGTAAATCCATTGATGCCAAACGCCACCATATCTTTTGATACGGTCATTCTAAATGTTTCATTTTTTGACGTGGTACTTTTGTGTCGTTCCGTCTGCAGAATTTGCGTCGTCTCACAATAGATCGGTGTTTTGGCCTGACCGGTTGAAATGGCCGATACAAATAGACCTGTCGCCAGAAATAATGTTGATATGGAATTGCGCATAACCGCCTCGATCAGTTGAGTATCATTGCTCAAAACAACACCAACTGACAACGGTAGCATCATCTGGGGCATATGACGACCTTGCCAACCCCCAACGGCTGTCACTTGCGATAGGATGTTTCATAGCGTGATGATGTTTCATAATAATCATCAAAGCCGATCCGGTGTCGCAGTTCGGAGAAATCCATCAGACCAGCATTTTGCCGTGTGTCGGTTTTGATGTGTTCAAGCGCTAATTTCATCGCCTGCATGGATGCTGCCAAAAGGGTCAATGGATAGACCGCCATTTGATAGCCGATCTCTTCAAGTGCGCCCATCGGCAAATCAGGTGTCAGGCCGCCCTCAACAATATTGGCCAATTTGCATCCCGGTACCTCGCGGCAAAGTGTGCGCATTTCATCAATTGATTTTGGCGCTTCAATAAAAATAATTTCGGCGCCCAGCTCGTGATACCGCTGCCCACGATAGATAGCCTCGCTTAACCCATGCGTGTGATTGGCATCGGTACGCCCCATGATGACGATATCAGTATCCTCGCGGCTGGCATCAACTGCCGCCTGAATTCGGTCAAAGGCTTCCTCGCGACCGACAACATCTTTGCCCGGCGTATGCCCACAGCGTTTTGGCGATAGCTGATCTTCGATCAGCACGCCGGCACATCCAACTCTGGCAAAGCCACTGACCGTGCGATAGACGTTCATCGCATTGCCATAGCCAGTATCGCCATCAACGATAACCGGAATTGTTGATGCTTCGGTGACGTTGCGGGCTTGATCCAGCACTTCGCCATAAGACATTAACCCGAGATCAGGCGCACCAATACGCGAGGCTGATGCAGCAAAGCCGGACATGAAGCTAAGGTCAAAGCCTTCCTGCTCAATCATCTTGGCCGACAAACCGTCAAAGCAGCTTGGCATTGGCAAAAACTTTCCCAAAGCAATTTTTTGGCGCAGGATCTCGGCCATCTTGTTCATGTTTTTAGGTGCCATCGCGTCGCACGTCCCTTGTCAGATATTACAGTTTGAACGGTATGTAGAGCGCCAAATCCGGCCAGATATACATCACGAAAACGGTGAAAAGCATCAGCGCCAAAAATGGCAATACACCCTTGGCAACATCGCCAAGGGGCGCACCCGAAACCGATTGTATAACATAAAGATTAAGCCCAACAGGCGGCGTAATCAGCGCGCATTCAACCATGATCACCATAAAGATACCAAACCAGATCGGGTCAATGCCCATATTCATAGCCGCCGGCAATAACACCGGCACCATGATAAGCACCATCGAAAGGGTTTCAAAAACCAGCCCCATCGCAATGAGCACAATACAGACCACAAGAATAAACATGGCTTTGCTGTCGATCAGCAATTGAATCGCCATCGAAATTTCCTGCGGGATACGGTAAAGGGTGATAGCCTTTCCAAAAATCTTGGCGCCCGCAATAATAATCAGAATCGCGGCGGTAGTAACCATCGCCTCAAAAACCGCTTTTTTGAAATTTGCAAATGACAATGAGCGCAAAATCCCAACCGTTAGGATTAGCGCTAACGCAAAGCCAACGGCGGCGGCCTCCGTCGGAGTGAATACTCCTGTGTAAATGCCCCCGAGAATCAATGCCGCCAGCCCGATTGTTGGGGCAACCTTGATCATGCTTTGGCGACGCGCTTGCCAGCTCGCCGGCGCACTTGGCGTGTAGCCACCAAAGAAATGCGCGTAGATAATCGAAAACAAGATGAATAATCCAATCAGAAATACGCCTGGCCCGATCCCTGCAAGGAATAATGCGATCACGCTTTCTTCAGTGATAAAACCATACACAATCATCGGCAGGCTTGGCGGTATCAAAATGCCCAAAGTACCGCCAGCGGCAAGCAAGCCATAAACAAATTTCTTGTTATAGCCGCGCTCGATCATCTCTGGGATTGCGACAACGCCAATCGTTGCGGCGGTGGCCACGGACACTCCCGAAATAGCGGCAAAAATACCGCAGGATACGATGGTTGCAATTGCTAGACCACCTGGCCAGTGACCAACCCACGCCTGAACGGCAGAATAGAGGTCTTTGCCACAACCACCATAGAGTAAAATATTACTCATCAAGAGGAAAAGTGGTACAGCTAGAAGAATGAACCCGTCCAGTGTAGACAGGATTGCTTGGGGTGCCATAAGCGGTGAGAACCCGCCGGTTACCAGAAGTCCAAGTCCGAGGCTGCCAAGTGAGAAAGCGACCGGTAGGCTGGCAAGCAGCAAACCAAACATTAAACCAAGAATGATGACAAGTTTCATTCGTGCCCTCCCGTGGGAATAGGGAGCCCGTCAATCAATTTTTTAATTTCAATGATGGCTTGAACAGCAAGACAAAAAAAGAATAAAGGAACGGGTAATTCAGCTATCCAGATAGGTAAATCCATTAGGCTACCAGTGGTCCGGCCGCGTTCAAATGAGTCATAAAAAATATCCCAACCATAAATTGTCACATAAACACAAAAAGCAATCAAAACGCACATGGTTATAACCGCGGTAATACGCTGTGCAATGTCGGGTAGCTTTGCGGTGATCGCATTGATCTGGATGTTGCGCCGATAGCGTAAAATCCAAGGCATTGCGAGTAATGTACCATAGATCAGGCACAACTGACTGAATTCAGCCGCCCATTTAGTTGGCGACAGAAAGAAATAGCGCGCAATAACCTCAAAGCTTAACATCAGCCCTGACAACACAAAGAGCCATGCTGCAATCCATGCAAACAAGGTCATTAGGCGCTCAAAATTTGAGATATATGACGTCATTAGAAAATCCATAAAAAGAGACTTGACCCATAAAAAAAGACCCAGGCCGGTATCAAAGCCGGCGCTGGGTTGGTTATGGATTTAGAGTTTTGACGCAGCATCCAAAAGCTGTGCGCCCAACGGGCCAGCCTTAGCCTTATACTGCTCATAAACTGATGAAGATGCTGCCTTAAATGCTCTGATGTCGGCATCAGAGGGGGTCACAACCTTCATGCCATTTTCCTTGGCAACTTTATAGGCATCTGCCTCAATCTCAGCAATGTAGTTGCGAACATGTGCTTCGGCAACACCAGCGGCATCACCAATAATTTTACGTTGGCCATCGGTCAACTTGTCCCACCACTTTGAATTTACCACAACGATAAATTCGATGTCGGCATGGTTAGTAATGGTGATGGTATCCATCACTTCATAGAGTTTGCGTGACTTAACGCCAGAAACCCCAGTCATGCCAGCGTCAACGGTACCTCGCTGATAAGCAAGATATTGCTCCGATCCAGAAACCAATGTTGCAGCCCCGCCTGTTGCTTCGACAAATTGGCCGAGTGTCTTTCCAAAAACTCGCACTTTTTTGCCTTTCATGTCATCAGGGTTTGCAATTGGCCCGCCTTTTGACAGCATGATCGCACCTCCATAGGCCTGCCACCAAAGAACGGTTGAGCCAGTCCCCTCGATAGCCTTATCGATTGGCCCACGAATAGCGGATCCCTTGGCCACTGCCTTACGGACTTTTTCCTCAGAATTGAATAAAAATGGTTGATAGAAAATATCAACTGCTGGCACGTCACCAACATAGCGTGTTAAAGAGGCAACTCCGGCCTCGATTGCACCCGATCCAACTGCCGCTGGCACTTCCTTGTCCTTATATAACTGCGCTGAGTCGTAAATCTGAACTTCAATATTTCCATTTGATTTTGCTTCAACCTCCTTTTTAAAAAGCTGAAGATTCTGTCCTAAATGGCTTTTCATTGGCAGTTGCAATGAAATCCGCATGGTTACGTCAGCGGCAAACGCCGATGCAGACATCAAAAGGGCCACTGACCCCGCAGCCAATGTGGTTAGCAACTTATTCATTTCAATACTCCCTCGTTTTTCAATCTTTGTGAAGATAAGCCTACATAAGTTCACTCAAATAGAAACATCTAAACACCAGACAGGTTAATGAAATCATCAATTTCAACTTTTCTAAAAACTCTGGCAAATATCACGAGCGTTTTAGCACCGCTTAAATAACAATCGTACGGGCAGTCTGTGATTTAACTCGGCGCAGAGGAATTGATGACTCGATTGATGCAACCCCCTCAGTTCGTGTCAACTCGCCAAGCAAAAATTTTTCATAATCCTCAATATTTTGCGTAACCACTCGAAGCAGGTAGTCATAACTGCCTGTCATAAGCCAACAGTCAACCACCTCAGGCATGGTGTTAATCCGGCGTTCAAACTTTGCAAGGTTGTCGTCAATCTGTTTTTCAAGCCGAACTGAAACAAACACTGAAAAGCTAAAACCCAAGCGCGTTTCATCAATGAGTGCCGTATAACCAGTGATAATCTTGTTATCTTCGAGCTTTTTCACACGGCGTGCTACAGGCGTTTGGCTTAGATTAACACGCTCACTCAACTCATTGATTGACATACGTCCATCAAGCGTCAAGTGGTGAATAATACGACAGTCAAAATCATCAATCATTTTTACTACTTATGTTATAATTATTAGCGATAATCACTATAAATATCAAACTTGACCATTAATATAAGTAATATTTCCATCTAAATCTACATTAATATCCTCTCATATTTTGATGGGAGAGCGCAGTGATGACATACCACATAGACTTTGCAAGGTTGCGACAAGTTGAGGCACGGCTTTTGTGGCTCTCACACTGGATGATCCACTATGCCAATCACCTACGGCAAAATGACGATGACATCAAAGTTGGAGGGCACCAAGCAAGCAGCGCATCAATGGTGTCTATCCTGACAGCCTTATATTTTGCAGCTCTAAGGCCCGAAGACCGAGTTGCAGTAAAGCCGCATGCCTCACCACTATTTCATGCCATGCAATATTTAATGGGCAATCTCAACCTCGAGTTATTGAAGAATTTTCGTGGCTATGGGGGAGCGCAATCATACCCATCCCGCACCAAAGATGCTGACGACGTAGATTTTTCCACTGGCTCGGTTGGGCTTGGGGTTGCGATGACTAGTTTTGCCTCACTTATGCAGGACTATGTGAGTGCCAAACAGTGGGGCAGCAACGTAAAGCTTGGTAGAATGGTTGCGTTGATGGGTGACGCAGAGCTTGATGAGGGTAATATTTATGAATGCCTTCAAGAAGGTTGGAAACATAACCTCCGCAACACCTGGTGGGTAATTGATTACAATCGTCAATCCCTGGATGGCATCATTCATGAAGGCTTATGGGAACATGCTGAAAAGATATTTACGGCCTATGGCTGGGATGTAATCCGGCTTAAATATGGTGTCTTGCAGCGGGCAGCTTTTGATGAGCCTGGTGGCAAAAAGCTAAAAGATTGGATTGACGACTGTCCCAATCAGGATTACGCGGCACTGACCTATATGGGAGGTAAAGTTTGGCGGGAACGCCTGCTTAATGATCTTGGCGATCAGGGTGATTTTACTGAATTTCTTGATCGACGCAGCGATGATGAACTTGGATGCTTAATGGAGAATCTGGGGGGGAATTGCGTCGAAACAATGGCGAAAGAGTTTGCCGAGATTAATCATAACCGACCAGTGTGTTTCTTAGCATATACAATCAAGGGATGGGGGACACCAATAGCAGGTCACAAAGACAACCATGGTGGCCTAATGACCCTTAACCAGATGCAGAAATGGCAATCCAATATGGGCATTCGCGAAGGCTACGAATGGGATCGGCTCGAAGCTGTTGCTGATAAGGCTAGCTTTCAAAGATGGTTGGACCAGGTGCCCTTTTTCCAATCTAAAAATCGTCGCTTTGATGACGCCATATTTAGAGTCCCTTCACTGGCACTTGATAAATCTAAATCAGCTTCGACGCAGGCATCTTTTGGTAAAATTTTGGATACCATTGCTCGTGGCGATGACGAGATTGCAGAACGAATTGTCACCTTAAGCCCCGATGTCTCCGGCACTACTAGCCTGGGCTCTTGGATCAATCGCAAAAAGTTGTTTTCACGCCAACCAATCCGAGATGCCTTTAAAGATGCAAAGATCCCATCAACAGCCAAATGGGAGTTTGATTCCAGTGGTCAGCATATTGAATTGGGCATAGCCGAAATGAACCTATTTCTGGCACTCGCTGCAGCTGGCTTATCATCATCACTATTTGGCAAACGGCTTTTGCCAATCGGCACGGTTTACGACCCATTTGTTTGCCGTGGACTAGATGCTTTAAATTATGCGTGTTATCAGGACTCCAGATTTATGATTATAGGCACGCCGTCAGGAGTTACTCTTGCGCCAGAGGGCGGAGCACATCAATCAATTGTCACCCCACTGATTGGCATGGGTCAGGATGGGTTGACCAGTTTTGAGCCGGCTTTTACCGATGAATTATCGGTTATTATGGAATGGGGATTTTCACATATGCAGTTGGATGATGGCGGCTCCGTTTATTTACGCCTGTCAACAAAACCGGTTGAACAGCCTCAACGCGAGATGACTCCAGAGTTGGCCGCGGATATCATCAAAGGTGCATATTGGCTTCGAAAACCCGGCCCAAATTGTGAATTAGTAATCGCCTATCAGGGAGTTATTGCGCAAGAGGCTATTCTTGCGGCGGGCCATCTTGGCGAATTTCGCCGAGATATTGGTGTTCTTGCTATAACATCAGCGGACCGTATATACGCCGAGTTCAAAACGCAAAGTCACAACCTAAACAAGACCTCTCATATTGAAACTCTTTTAGCTGATGTCCCAAATTACGCAAAGATGCTAACTGTAATTGATGGACACCCGGCAACATTAACATGGCTTGGCGGGGTTAGAGGCAATCCAACCATAAGCCACGGGGTTGACCACTTTGGTCAGACAGGTCAAATACACGATCTTTACCAGCATTTTGCGATTGATCATGAGTCAGTAGTGCGTTCAGCCTTACAACAAGCCCCAAGACATCAAAATCCAAGGCAAATGAGCTTTGCGCAACATAACGCTGCTTGAAAAAGGAGGGGCTTACTCTAAGCGGGTGTTAAAGCTGCAATATAACTTGCTAAAATTAGCTGCTTTCCGGGATTGAATGTAATGCGTGGGTACTGGGAAACCAATTGGCTATTCAATAACTTCAGATCACTGTTCTGCTGGGCCATTTGTGCATTGATACACCAATTGCCTTGATATTTGCGACTTCCTTACGTCATGACACTGCATCGTGCTAGATGCGTCGTAGAATTCATGATCAAAGATTTTGCCTCAGGTGAAAAGTTATTACTTTCATCACAAAACATCTTTGGTTTGTTTGACCTTCGAAGAAATAAGGCGATGTTGTTTGCCGATTTATCACCAAGTCCACACCCTACCAGCCCGAGCTCAGTTGTGTGGTCTGGCAAAGCCTCCAATAGCCTTTTTAGACCAAGCTCTGTAATTCTGGGGTTGTGACTGACACTTACTGACTGAAGGTTTAACACGTTATTCTGATGGAGTATTTCTATGGCGTCAGCAATTACGGTTGCTTCTGCTGGGCCCAAATCAGCACTGCACAGATGCAGATTGTAATCGAGAGAACTTAGAGGCTTGCTTTCCAGAGCTTCTGCAGCTTTTGCGCAGATTGGTTTTTTGGTTCGAAACAAAGCAATAATCAAAACGCGGAACAAGTTTTTTTCTGTCGCAACCGCACTTTTTTAATTTAAGGGTGCGGTCGATGCTATCGCAAAAAAACCTAACTTCAAAAATATCCGCTTTTCAATCATCATAAATCAGAAACCCAATAAACACGTGCAAACTAATTGAATTTTTTAAATGCCATCTCCTGAATATAAATAAAATCTGCATAGATCATAAAATGAGGAGGCTGTAATGGAATTTTTACTTCTTTGGGTACTGGGTGGCAACGTTCTTGACAGTGGATTACGTTATCAAGATGCTGGTAGTTGTTATGCTGCCGCACAAAACAGTGGTAAGGACTTACAAGAAATAGGGCTGGCACCACCCAAGTTTACTTGTGTTCCAGTTGCCGGTAACAAGGAATTGAAGCTTATTGTTCCAGAACAACAAGGGGCTCGATTACCCTTTTGAAAACTCTAAGCCTCGAAATATTGGTTGAACCTTTTTACTGGTCATTTAAATCTGGTGGGCCAGAACTCAAGATGTTGGGTGCCATGCAAAACAGAGTTTGTTTGTTTCTGATATCAATGGTTTTTATAACTATGAGTGTGCCCGCGATGTCATACGAGGAACCCAAGTACAAAATCATCACAAAGACTGACATCTATGAGGTGCGGCGGTATGAACAGCGGACTGTTGCTCAGGCAAAATATGATAAGGCGGACAGTGGCTTCAGAATTTTATTCGACTATATATCCGGTGAAAATGAGAGCGCAACCGATGTCGCGATGACGATACCCGTCGCTCAATCTACAGAAATCAATATGACGGCCCCAGTCACTCAGACTAATACTCGCGGGAAAATGGTGATGCAGTTTTTCCTACCAAAAAAATACACCAAAGAAACAGCACCCAGACCAAAAGATGGCAGGATTGATATTATTGACCTTCCAACCACTTATTATGCAGTTATCTCCTATTCAGGATTTGCATCTGAGAAAAACTTTCAAACACACCATAGAAAACTAAAAAACGCGCTTGATGAAAGTAGAATTACTGTTAGTGGCCCTCCAATCAGAGCGACCTACAACTCACCATTTACTCTACCATTCTTTCGCCGCAACGAAGCTATGTACCCACTAGATTGGGATTAAATATTCGATTAATAAATCGAGATTACAGTTCAAAGATCATAATTCGGAAGCCTCCCTGTCTGCAATCGTATCACTGTTAGACTGTGGACTCCCCCTGATAGAGAAATCACTTTTTTCTCACATAATTCGCTAATTAAATTTTTGGCAAGCACCTGAAATAAAGCGCATGTTTGAATGCGACTCGATTTTGGTGAAGGGTGGATGGAAAGAGACGTGGGCCGTTCAGAGACCTATTTTGGCCGAAACCCCAGCGTCTGATAGCCGGATGGTCTCGCTAAACCCCTTTGAAACAAATAGAAAAAAGGCCCCGCTAGGGACCTGTTTTTGGGTTTGCGATGTGCAAGTGGCGGAGGGACGGGGATTCGAACCCCGGAGGGGCGTTAACCCCAACACGCTTTCCAGGCGTGCGCCTTAAACCACTCGGCCATCCCTCCCAGTACGCAACTGTTATTCGACCTTGATTAGCTCTTCGGGGCGAAAGTTAACAGGCTTGGCTCATCATGTAAACTAGCCGAAACAGCTTCGAATTAGCGTTTTCAAGCACCAACCCCAAAATATTAAACCTCAACATCACATACGACTGTGGGGGAACGCCAAACTCAAACTGAGCCCAACATTTGCTATGGTTAGAATGTAAAAATTCACTGGTCAGAAAATACTGGTCACTAAATAAATCTCTTGTGTCGAGTCACAGTTGTGAACATGATGACCTTGTTATGAAATATTTTTTTCGAATTATTGCCACCCTTGCGGGATTGGTCGCTGCCTATGCTATCTGGCAAGATCTGACCAGTAGCTATAGCGCCAGCGCACCGCTTGGCCAGTTGTGGTATCTACACAGCCCAACGACGTTGCAGGCCGCCGAGTCCATTATCAGCCGGTATGTTGACCCTTGCGGGTCGATTACGGCATTAGATTGTTCCCCCTTTTTATGGCATCCAATTATCGCCACCATTTTAGGCTGGCCAGCCGCCTTGGTCATGATCGGATTCAGCATCGCATTCTGGTGGGTTGGTGGCTTTTTTGGCAGACATTTAACGCACCCCAAAAAGGCCGCGCGCGCACTCAAACGACATGGTGAAAAATAGCCGGTAACATGCCGATTATAATCGAGTCGTGATAAACCAACAACAACCCGCAAAACTCACCGCCAAAAACAGCACAGCGCCTAGCGTTAATTATCACCCATCTTCAAGGCTTCGAAAAAGGCGTTCTGCGGAATTTCGACCTTCCCGAATTGGCGCATTTTCTTTTTGCCCTCTTTTTGCTTATCGAGAAGCTTTTTCTTACGGCTAATATCACCGCCATAACATTTTGCCGTTACGTCTTTACGCAGCGCCGCAATTGTTTCACGCGCAATGACCTTTCCACCAATCGCGGCTTGCAGTGCCACTTTGAACATTTGACGTGGCACGAGGTCTTTGAGCCTTATGCAAATTGCACGGCCTTTGCCCTCAGCCTGGTCACGATGCACAATCATCGACAAGGCATCGACCAAATCGCCGTTCACAAGAATTGACACTTTGACAAGATCGCCCTCGCGATAGCTATCAAGCGCATAGTCAAAGCTGGCATAGCCGCGGGTAATTGATTTCAACCGGTCATAAAAATCGAAAACAACTTCATTCAACGGCAGGCGGTAAACAGCCATCGCCCGATTGCCAGCATAGGTAAGGTCGATCTGCTCGCCGCGCCGCTCGGTACAAAGGGTCAGCACCGGCCCTAAAAATTCATCAGGCGTCATAATGGTGGCTTTGATCCATGGCTCTTCGATCGAGGCAAGGCGACTGACTTCGGGCATATCTGCTGGATTGTGCAAATATAAATGTTTTCCATCGGTAAGAGTCATTTGATAAACAACCGATGGCGCTGTTGAAATCAGTTCAAGATTAAATTCGCGACTCAATCGCTCGCGGATCACTTCCATGTGAAGAAGGCCTAAAAATCCGCAGCGAAAGCCGAAGCCAAGTGCCGCTGAGGTTTCGGCCTCGAATGAAAAAGACGCATCATTAAGTGATAGTTTTTCAAGCGCCTCACGAAGGCCGCTGAAATCATTTGTGTCCACCGGAAACAAGCCGCA
>Ga0181570_10000301_pt1 | contig 47626 bp, 45 predicted proteins | sample 101ome_18_FD_148667 | JGI IMG/M metagenome (GOLD analysis project Ga0181570, IMG submission 148667) | Coastal salt marsh microbial communities from the Groves Creek Marsh, Skidaway Island, Georgia - 101406AT metaG (spades assembly) | ecosystem: Environmental > Aquatic > Marine > Intertidal zone...
GAGTAGAAAAAATTATTGAGTGTGGTCCAGGAAAAGTTTTAGCTGGTCTTACACGCAGAATAAATAAAAGTCTTTCAGCAAACGCTATAATTGACAAGAGTTCTTTAGAGGAAACAATTAAGGAGATTTCATAATGGCAGATTTATCTGGAAAAGTTGCTTTAATTACGGGTGCAAGTAGAGGTATCGGGCAGGCTATTTCACTCATTCTTGGAAAGAATGGGGCAACAGTCATAGGAACTGCTACTAGTGAATCTGGCGCTGATGCGATATCCAAAACATTTCAAGAAAATGGTATCTCCGGAAAGGGACTTGCCTTAAATGTCACTGAAAATGATCAAATAGAAAAACTTATGGGATCTATTTCTGATGAATTTGGATCTGTCGATATCCTAGTTAATAATGCAGGAATAACGAGAGATAATTTACTCATGAGAATGAAGGATGATGAATGGAACGACATTATGAATACTAACTTGGCATCCGTCTACAAAATGTCTAAAGCAGTTCTTCGTGGCATGATGAAGAAAAAAAGCGGAAGAATCATCTCGATAGCATCCGTAGTCGGAGCAATGGGCAATGCGGGTCAAACCAATTACTCTGCCGCTAAAGCGGGCATAATGGGTTTTACCAAATCTCTCGCCAGAGAAGTTGGTCCGAGAGGCATAACTGTTAATGCAATTGCTCCTGGCTTTATTAAAACGGATATGACAGATGCATTACCAGAGGAACAAAAAGAGTTTCTTGCGAATCAAATACCTTTGGGAAGATTAGGGACAGTTAAAGAGATTGCCGAGTCTGTTTTATTCTTGGCAGGAGATTCTGGGTCATATATTACTGCTCAGACGCTTCATGTCAATGGCGGAATGTATACCGTTTAATTTCGTCTTTCCTTGAAAAAATCTTTCAATATTAAAGAGCAATCTTCTTCTAACACACCTCCTATTATTTCAGGGGCATGGTTAAAACATGCTTGCTCATGAAGCTTTATGGATGACCCACAAACCCCAGTTTTAGGATCATAAGCTCCAAAGACTAATCTTGAGATACGTGCATGAATAATTGCTCCATAACACATGGCACAAGGCTCTAACGTGACATATAAAGTAGCACCTGTTAGTCGATAATTACCAAGATTTTCTGAGGCTTTTCTAATTGCATTAACTTCTGCATGAGAGGTTGGATCATTTTGAGAGATGGGCTGGTTATGAGACTGTGATATGATCTCATCATTCATAACTACAATTGCCCCAACAGGCACTTCGTTCATCTCTTTTGATTTCCTAGCCTCTTGAAGTGCATGCATCATAAATTTTGCATCAATGTCAAAACTTGTCATTGGTGAATTACTTCTTCTTGAGGTTCGTACATATCAGATCTGTAAAAAATTGCAGTCAAATAAGCAAACAATGCCTGGGTATGGTGGCCCCAGAGATAGGAATCATAAAAACTAATTAATAAGAAAAATAAAGGCAAAACAAAAGCCATTGCCCTGAACTCATAGTCTTTTGGCATCATATTGGCCGCTTTAATCTGCTGATAAAACATATTGAGATATATCAAAAATCCCACAATGCCGAACTGCACTAATATGAGCATATGATTTGAATGAGGGTTGGAAGTTTTAAAGACTAACTCTGAAGAGTTCTCTGCGTAATTGTTAAAAGCATTTTCAAAAGAGCCTGTCCCATAACCATAGATTGGACTCTCTTTTAACAATTTCAAAGAGTGCTCATTGAAATGAAGCCGCAAACTTACCGAGGTCTCGGTATTCTTTTTATTAGTTTTGATAGCGCTGTTAACTGTCTCTTCATAAAAAGATATATCGTCTACTGCCTTCAGAGCCCTAGCTTTAAAGACTGGACTAGTATTCCACGCAATAAGCAATATGAACACTAGAGAAATTATCATTCCATAGAGTCCACTTGTATTATTCCTAAGATAGTAATAGCTGATGGCTAACCATATGAATATGAACCCCACCTGACCCGCACGACCTCCTGTCATGAACATATTAGCAACCATTGTAATTAAGAAAATAATGGCAACAATGAGCCTTATATTCTTATACTGTCCTGCAAGCAATGTCGTTAATAAAAGCCCTACTGAAACAGCCAGAAAAGGGTTGTAGGCAATATGACTGATGGGTAATAAGAAATCACCATACCTACCCTTCAAATATTCCTCCCAGATACTAAATATATTGTAATAGACATATATTTCAGCGAGCATCATCCCAATGATAAATGCATACACGCCTCTTCTTGCTGTTTTTTTGTCTACAGCCACTGCAAAAATTGGAATCATCCAGATCATCCAGGATTTGTGCCAATTAATCGACTCCACCTCAAGCCAAAAAAAGCCAGCCATGTGGAGGATAAAAAATAAAACAAAGGATTGAAATAAAGGGTTTTTGAGATTGCGATAAATCTTTTGATAACTTGATTTATCCAGAAGTGTTCCAATAATTAAAAGAATCATGAATATGGAGATTGCTGCCGCAGAAAACGGCATCAATAATCCCAAAGCCAGAAACGAGAAGTTTCTAAAATTTTGATTGATTTCAACAACAGGCATCAGGCAAATTAACTTCCGACAATATGATAGGTTCTTTTTATTAACACAAAAAGTATAAAACTTTAATCAGGCTTTTGCTTTGCGATTACCTACTGCATATTGAAATAATAGGAATATAGTAGCTAAAAATCCGCCAACTACACCTGAAAGTAAAACGATTAAAGTGCGTTTTGGTTTAATAATATAACCAGAAGATTCAACATCTAATTCAATGGTTATAGGCATAACTTTTGAAGCATCAAAAGATAGTTGATTAATATCTAATAATTCTTGCTCAACACCAATCACATCATTGTTTATAGTAAGAGGCTTGTCACGTTGAGTTATATTTTCAATCTCCACACCTAGTGCTCTAGTACCTTGGGAATACAAATTGCGCATCTCTTGAATACCGCCAATAAATTGAACCATGTTCTTTTGATTTGGAATTTCTGATTCTTGAGGTTCATTAATATCTAATTTATCTGCTATACGATAAGCTTCTTTTAGTAAGATAATTTCCTGTTTTAGTCGTTCTTCATCAGAGAGGATTAAAACGTTTTTTTTATTAAGCAAGTTCTTGATTTTCTGATCTTTTAAGTAATCAAACAATTGTGATATATCTTCACGATATTGCTTAATAGCAAAATTAATTAATTTATTAGCGTATTGAGCGACTATGTCTGCATTTTTATATTGAATTTTAAGGGAGGCTTTTTTCTCGCCCTTTTTGGACTCATCTACTCGGATCATATTAGCAAGTCTGTCTATGGCTATTCTCGAGATTATTTCTTTTTTAGAAAGAGATTCTATCGAACCCTCTTCCATAAGAAAATTCTTTCTAAACTGATATGATTTTAATATTGATATAAAATCCTTAAACACCTGATTCTGTGTCTGTGAAGATTTTAAAGTGCCAAAGTTTTGAAGTTCTCTAATATCTATGAGAGAAGGAGGATAGATATTAACTCTAGCTTCATAAGTTGAAGGAGTTAGCAGTGCATAAGCCAGACCAATGAGTGTGAAAAAGGCAGTTATCTTAACAATTAATATCTTCTTTTCCCAAAAATATTTGAATAGCTTAAATAAATCAATCTCATAATCGATTTGCTCACCTTTTTTTTCCTTAGTCATGTAAATTCATAGGTAGTATAATCCAAATGCAGATCATACCTGATTTTTAAATAATAATTTCTTATGGATTTTAAACCCAATGTCTGGCACCTTGCTACGATCAAACCAAGAATGGATGAATTGGCTGAGATTAACCTTAGAAACCAATCCATAGAATTCTTCCTACCGAGATTTCCCATCGGGAAGAACAAGGGTAAACTTATATTTCCAGGATATGTATTTTTGAAGCCCAAATTAAATCAGACATACCAGTCAATCCGCTCGACCAAAGGCATTCGTAATTTCGTTCGCTTCGAGAGTAATTTTGCCTGTGCCTCCGATGAAACCATTGACGAGCTAAGAAACTCACTAGACACTATAGCTTATCAAATGGATAAGACCAATAATTTTAAAAAGGGTGATGAAATTTTAATCAAATCGGGCCCTCTCAAAGATTTCTATGCGGTGTTTGAAGATTATGACCGGAATCAATCTGTAATTGTTCTAATTAATTTCCTAAAAAGACGTCAGAAAGTTAGAATCAAAATAGAAGCAATTTCCTAAAAATATATTGCCTTTAATAAGGCATTAATCTTAAGTTAATTAAGTTTCAAATAATGACGTAATAATTCACAGGTTGGCAAACTATCAGACAATTACTCATAAAGGCTTGGTAAAGCAATTGACTATTGAGAGAAGGCAATCCATTTGAGAGATTTATCTTTTAAAGTGGCCGGGAATCCGAAACCAGTGTAATGAAATATGCAATGCAAGAGTAAAAAACTTGATGATTATAAACTTGCTATTATTAACTAATGACTAACACCTTCAGTCTTAAATACCCTTAAAAAAGTAATACATATTATTTTAAAATCAAACCAAAAAGACTGTCGTTCCATATACTCGGTATCTAAAAGAACCTTATCTGAAATCAACAATTCGTCTCGACCATTAACTTGGGCCCAACCTGTAATACCTGGTAGAAGCTTATCTAAGTTTTTCTCAGTGCGAAGTTTAATTAAATCCTTTTGATTATAAAGTGCGGGACGTGGACCAACAAAGCTCATATCGCCCCTTAAGACTGAAAACAGCTGTGGCAACTCATCCAAACTAGTTCGGCGCAGCAAACCTCCAATTGGTGATAAATAGCAACTTGGATTCTTCAACAAATGGGTTGCTACATTAGGTGTGTCAACCAACATTGATCTAAATTTTGGCATCTTGAATATTATATTATCCTTCCCAACCCTATCAGACCAGTGCAGAATGGGGCCCTTTGATGTTAAAAAGATAGCCGCTGAGATTAATACCATAGGGATCACAAATATTACTAGAAGCAAAGCACCAAAAAGTAAATCAAAAATCCGTTTCATTCATATCCTTTAAGGTTTTTTCAGCCTTAAACCCAAGTGCTTCTAATTTAGCTGAGGAGTACAGCTCATCGCCCAATAATTTATTTAACTTATGCTTGATATTAGAGTTAAAAACTCCGATAAAATCAAAGACGGCTCTCGGTATGCTCCATTTTGGTATCTTTTTACCTAAAACGGTGCACATGGCATTGTAAATTTCTTTCGAAGAATATGCACTACCATCTGTAGCCACAAATACTTCTCCATTAGTTCCATCGCTCTCAGAAACCAGCACAATTGCACGCACCAAATCATCTACATGAATCATAGAACGCTTATTCCCTGTTTCGGGCAAGGGTGGAAACCAACCTTTCTCAATCCCAGATAACATTAGATGCAAATTACCTTTTACACCTGGGCCATAAACCAAAGATGGTCTTACGATTGACACATTCATGCTCGTCTTTCTACATATTTTTAATAAACCTAACTCTGCTTTTAGCTTGCTTTTTCCATAAATTCCTTCTGGACCATTCTGGATGTCTTGACCTCTAAAATTTTTAACAATTTTATCTCCTCCGGCTTTAACGCTACTAACGAAAATAAATCGATGCACGCCAGATATCGCTGCTAGTTTAGCTAATTTGATCGTAGAATATGTGTTAAGCTTATAATAAAGATGCTCAACTTCAGAACTTTCTCGCAAATCATGCGCAAAGCCAGCAAGATGAAAAACTACATCAATAGAATTGAACAAATCTATTGGTATTGAATCATTCATCAAATCACAATAAATGTTATTTTGGCCTGTTTTACAACTATGGGAGAGTGTTCGAACCAAATGCCCTTGTTCTATCAAACACCGGCGAAGGCGTTGACCTACAAACCCTGTTCCCCCAGTTAATAATACATTCATTTATGTTTTGAAAGTGATGAAACTATTTGCTTGGCTGCTCGACTAGAGGAAAACATCCTACTACTTAAAGAGACTCCGTTCCTGGACATAATTTTTAAATTTTTTTCATTATTTATCAGCTTTTCAGCTAAACCTTGGAGCTCATCTACTTCGTTACCAACATATGCATACCCCACTTTTTCTTTTTTAATAAGTACCGCAAGATCAGTGTCTGGATTTACCCTTGCCAGAACTGGTAAGCCGGCCTGCATATACGCGAGAAACTTACCTGGAATATTATGGGATTTATGGCGCGGATCTAATGCAACAAGGCCAACATGGCACATTTTTAATAAACCAGGAATCTCTACCGGATCAATTTCATCATGAAAGATAATATTATTTAACTTCCTGTTAATTGCATAAGATTTCAGCCTCTCACTTTCCGACCCTCTTCCAACAAAAAGAAACCCAATATCTTGTCGATTCTTCAAGATTTTTGCAAGTTCCATAAATATATCTACCCCTTGAGCAACACCCATATTTCCAATGTAAACAAAAATTTTTTTCCCCTCAAAGTGGTTGTTGATAAAAGAAATTTGTGTGTTCTTTATGGGTGCTAGAGACAACCAGTTTTCCAATACTTCAAGTTGCCTATTCGGTTTTTTAGACCAGTTTTCTAAATATGCAAGATTTGATGGCGTCTGAACGCCAATAATGTCAGCCACAGAGTATTGATACTTTGCAACCAACTTAAATAAAAAGTACACTACTCCCTTTCTTAAAACACCTAAATCAAATGCCCACTCTGGAAAAATATCACGCAATATAAGGTAAGATCGACAATTAGATGAACGTTTCAAGAATTTCACTACAGGACCAAAAAAAATTGTTGGGGAATACCAAATAACTGTGTCAAAATCTTTAATGGATAGTTGAATTTTTTTTATACCGTATATCATAAAAAAAGGTAATAATATTTCACTCAATCCTCTTTTAATACGCCCAACATCTATAGTTTTGAAAGCTGGAAAACGAAACACTTGAATGCCGTCAATCATTTCGCTCACAACCTTTCTTTTTAAACCTTCCTCAGGAACCATGACTATTGGTTCATGGCCTAGCTGCAATAACTCAAGAGCCAAATCTCTCATCTGTACTGCACAAGAAGACTTTAATGGCGGATAGTGAATACTAAGCAGTGCGATTTTCATTGATGACTCAAAGTCCTATGTATAAAAACATATTCTTTACTAAAAAAAGTTTGTGATTTGGCTACGAATTGTGTTCACAACGACCGAAGAAGGAGAGTGTTCCTTTGCTAAATCGTATTTTGCCGACCAAGGAAGAGAAACTGCCGTCTCGACAGATTCAACAATATTGTCTAAATTCATCCCAGAAACAATAGTGGCGCCACTCTCAATAGTTTCAGGGCGTTCTGTAGCCATACGCAGACTTACATTAGGAACTTTATAAAAAAGTCCTTCTTCTGCAGCTGTCCCTGAATCAGACACAACACAGAATGATTCTTTTAAAAGCTTATTAAAATCATAAAAACCTAGCGGATTCATGATCCGAACTCCTTTAGGGATTTCAAGAGACCCTAATTTGCTCTTAGTGCGCGGATGCATAGGATAAATAACCTCAAGCTTGAAATTTTCTGAAATTTGTCCACAAGCCTTAATAATCCTATGAAGAAATTCGATATTATCAACATTCTCGCTTCGATGTGCTGTTATAAGAATATACCCTTTTGATTCCAAATCCAATTGAGCAAGTATATTACTGTCATTAATTTGTGGAGCAAACTCTCTCATAGCTTCAAATGTAGTGTTTCCTGTGCAAAATATTTTAGACGGATGGATGTTCTCTCTAATTAAATTTTCTCTATGGTATTGATTGTATGGAAGCAAAATATCACTCATATGATCTATCAATATACGATTACGTTGCTCGGGCATTCGCCTATCCCAAGCTCGCAAACCTGCCTCCATGTGAAATACTTTTATCCCTCGATTTGAAGCTGGCATAATTGACAATCCACTATACGTATCTCCAAGTATTAAAAGGGCGTCAGGCTTAACTATTTCCATCAAATCATCTGATTTTCTAATTACATCCGCTACCTCTTTTCCATAACTAGATGTATCAATCCCTAATTCAAAATCTGGTGCCCTAAGTTGTAAATCACGAAAAAAGAAATCTTTTAGCTCAGGTGTGAAGTTTTGACCCGTGTGGACCATAACGTGTTCAAAGTTCAAATCATCGAGCTTCTTTAAAGTGCCCCACATCTTAATCATCTCTGGACGAGTGCCAAAAATTGACATTACTTTCATAAAATTACTCCCGTTTATTGAGTTGGTAGAAGAAAATATTTGTTTATATTTTTTATATAAGATTTGATTTAGAATATATACTTACCTCTGGCATAGGTATTATCATGCAACCACCACGATCAATATACTCTTTGTTGCGCTTAAGAATTTCATCAAAGAAACTCCAGGCAAATACTAAAACATAATCTGGCGCATCTTCTTCTAATAAAACAGAACTAGGAAAAATTTCCAAATGCGATCCAGGAGTAAAAAAGCCATGTTTTGCTGGAGCATCATCAATCATATAACTTACAATATCATTGGTTATTTCGCAATATTGGATCATTGTATTTGCTCTCCCAGACGCTCCATATCCGGCAATAGTAAATCCCTGCGATTTCAATTTTTCTAATAAGGATTTCAATTCTTTCTTATGATTGAATACTTTATTCGCAAACTCCTGAAAACTTCTAAAATCATCGTAACCTTTTAAACGCTCTTCTTTTTCTAACAATTTCACCGAATCCGAAATATTTTTAGAGTGTTTACCTTGCCTTTTCCCCACATAAAAACGCAGCGAACCCGCATGAATTGGAATTGGTTTTACGTCAAAAACAACCATATCGTATCGCTTAAAGTGCTCAATTGCTGACAGTATAGAATAATAAAATAAATGTTCATGATAAATCATGTCATACTGCATCTCATTTATAACTTTGCCCAAATAATGAACCTCAAAGACGAAAACACCATCATCACTTAGTGCAATTTTCACTGCATTAGTTACCCCCTTAATATCTGGGATATGAGCATAAACATTATTAGCCATAATCATATCGATCTGGCCATACTCTGAAACAACTTCATGAGCAATCTTCTCAGTAAAATAATCATTTTTCACAATAATCCGATCATCACTTATGCTGGAAACAACATTTTCAGCAGGGTCAACCCCAATCACATTTTTAATGCCATAGTCTGCCAAAGGTCGCAAAAGAACCCCATCATTACAACCAAATTCCAGGACGGTGGATTCATTTGGTTTTAAAAATCTAGTGGTCACCTCTTGCGCATAATTTCGAAAATGGTCACGCAAAGTTTTAATAGATGAAGAAAAATAGAAATAATTTTGAAATAAAGCACTAGGAGGTACTATATCTATAATTTGAACTGAAAAGCAATCTTGACAAAAACATAGACGCATTGGAAACTTTTTCTCGTTTTTAAAGTCTCCAGGCTTTAAAAAGCTGCCAGCAAGTGCGACCTTGCCGAAGTCCATAATTAGGTCCATCTTTTGCCCCCCACAAAATGCGCACTTAAAATTTATTTTTTGCATACTTAATCGAAGAAAGTGGTGTTAATCTGGAGAATTTTTGTGTTCACTGAACTCTTTATTAATATAGTCTAAGCTCAGTAATAATTCTTTTACTTGTTTAATATTAAGTCGCTCTGTGTTGTGAGACGTGTAGTCATCAAGATGTGAAATTGTCTCCTCACCATCGCTAAAGTATTTTGCATAATTCAGATCTCTGTTGTCTGAAGGGATCATATAGTAGTTGCCCAAATCAATCGCACGTGCCATTTCTTCACGAGAAATTAAAGATTCATATAACTTTTCCCCGTGACGAGTACCGATAATTTGAACCTGGCTATTGCTTTCAAAAATCTCTTTCAATGCTTGCGCCAGATCTCCAACTGTTGAAGCTGGTGATTTTTGTGCATAGATGGCACCCTGTTCACCATATTGATAGGCGTATAAAACCAAATCAACAGAGTCATCTAGTGACATTAAGAACCTAGTCATATTAGGGTCAGTTACAGTTAAAGCCTCCCCTTTTTTTAGTTGCGAAACAAACAAAGGAATGACCGAACCTCTAGAGGCCATAACATTGCCATATCTTGTTGCGCAAAAGATTGTCTCACCTCTATTTTGCATTCTGGCTTTCGAAATCATGCACTTTTCCATTAATGCTTTAGACATCCCCATGGCATTAATGGGATAAACTGCCTTATCAGTGCTTAATACTACAACGCGCTCAACATTGTTGGCAATTGCTGCATTCATGACATTTTCTGTTCCAAGAATATTGGATTTCACAGCCTCAAGCGGATAAAATTCGCACGAGGGAACCTGTTTCAGTGCGGCTGCATGGAATACGTAATCAACGCCTTTCATTGCCTGAAAGATACTGTTATAGTCTCTAACGTCTCCAATATAAAATTTTAGCTTGTTATTATTTAATGCAATTCGCATCTCCTCTTGCTTTTTCTCATCTCTACTAAATATACGAATTTCACTAACATTTGTAGATAGAAATCTCTTAAGTACTTTTTTTCCAAAAGAACCAGTGCCTCCAGTAATCATCAATACCTTGTTATCAAACATTTCTTTTCTTTTCTCCAAAATTATTATATTGATATGAATGCATTGTCCTTACTAGTGAACGCCAATCTGGCGGATTATATCCCGTAGCAATACGAAAACGCTCTGCATTCAAAGAGCGGTTAATACATGGATTCTCATCAGATAAAATTTGAATTTCTTTTTTATATATTTCTGCAATTAATCTCAATAAATCGCACTTTGAAATTGGCTTAGATGCAATATGATAGATGCCATATAAATCTTTTCTTGGAATCAAAATATCTCTAACTATCTGGGCCAAAATAACTGTAGGTAATCCTGAGAAAATTACATTACTAAAACACCTGCAACTCTCTTTTTGTGATAAAAACCAGCTTAATAATCCATTAGTACTATTTAACTCATGTCCAATTATAGAAGTACGAATATTAATTACATGTTGAGAGTGAACCTCACCCAAATATTTTGAAGTACCATAAAGATCAACAGCATCTGCAAAGTCATCCTCGTTATAATCTCCTTTTGCACCTGAAAAAACACCGTCAGTGCTTATATGAACCATACGAGCACCAATATCATCACATAGTTTTGCTAATTGATGCGGAAACAAGGCATAAATTGGAATCATTTTTAGGGGGTCTGATTCTATTAAAAGCTTTTTACTCAAAGAAATACAATTTATTACAATATTGGGATGAACTCTCTCTAAAACCTCTACTAAATCATCATGATTTAGAACATCACACCCTACTAACAAATTGTCTGCTATTTCTGGGGTGAAATATTTTTTAGACTCTTCTGATGAAATAGTTCCAAACACATTCCAATTAACTTTTTGACTAAGGACACGGATAACTGCACTTCCCAGCATTCCAGTCGCTCCAAAAACAAGAATATTCATTATGTTAAAAAAAACCCAATATTTAATTTAAATCTTAATTTTTTTCCTTAAAGTCATTACTATTAAAAAAAATCTCTATCGAAATATAGCGTCTATATTTATTAGACTGCTTTTTGAAAGAAATTAAAATCGCTGGTATTTCTCTTAGTTAAAAATAGGTTTTGTAACAACCCCTCATATTTATAAAAATTTAAGAAACTTTGAACAACGATTTTTTTTGTTTAGAGGAAGGGTAATTAATCAATACAGCTTTATATTTTCCTTTATATACAAACATGCTACCAATAGCAGCTCCAATTTGCTGAAAATTTGAAAACAATTTTTTAATATCATCTAGGGAACCTGCCCCACCAAGCACTGTTAGTGGGATATTTATTTTATTTCTAACTTCTCCTACCAACTTGAGATCGTAACCTTTCATAACACCATCATTATCAATAGAGTTAATTATAATTTCACCAGCGCCATTATTTTCGGCTTCTTCCACGAGCTCCAGTAGGGATTTTTTTACTCTTTTTTCTCCATTATTTATATAAACTTCGTACTTCCCAAATCTAATTTTTACATCAAAAACAACAACTATACTCTGAGCGCCTACCATTTTTGAAGCCTCATAAATTAAGTTAGATTCCGTTATAGCTGCAGATCCTATTGCAACTTTCTCAACCCCTAAACTTATAGTCTTAATCACATGATCAACTGTTTTTATACCGCCGCCATAACACAGAGGCATTCTGCACTCGGCAGCTATATTTTCTATCAACTTATAATCTGGCTCTCTATTATCGACACTTGCATCCACATCTAATACTACCAGTTCATCGACCTTTTTTTCATTAAAGATCTTCACCGCATTAATAGGATCTCCTATGTATTTTGGATCTTTGAACTTGACTGTTTTTACCAAACCTTGATTTTTAACCAGTAAGCAGGGGATAATTCTTGGATGTAGCACAGATTATAGCTTTGCAAAATTATTAAGTAATTTTTCACCCCAATGGTGACTTTTTTCTGGATGAAACTGGACACCATAAATATTTCTCTGATGTATTGCACAAGCAAATTCATTCCCATAATTTGTAGAGGCTAATACAGAATCTTCGCTTTCACAACTAAAATAATAAGAATGTAAAAAATAGAATCTAGACTCTTGATCCAAACCATCCATTAACAAATTATTAGTCTTTGGAAAAATATTATTCCATCCCATATGAGGTATATTAATTGGGTGAGATATTAATGATTCAAATCTTTTTACCTGCCCACTAATCCACCCAAGACCTGAACGGAAACCCTCTTCACTTGAAGTGGCCATCATTTGCATTCCAACACAAACGCCCAACACAGGTATATTAGCTTCTTGAACTAAATCATCTAATGTTTTTCTCATTCCCGATTTATCAAGTAAATCTATCGCATAATCAAAAGCACCAACGCCAGGTAAGATTATTTTCTCAGCTTTTCCTAATTCACTCACATCTCTGGCAATTACAAAAGGAATATTTAATTTAAGATAGATGTTAGCAAATGCCTTTACATTCCCAAGACCATAATCAACTATAGCTATCATCTAAATATTCTATTTTCAATACCTAATAATTTCGAAATCCTTGCACCCAGTGTAATTAAGAAATGTTTGTTCTTATAATCTTGAAATGTTTTGTTTTCACCATTAAATATCTCTTCAAACTCTTCAACAGTAAAATCAAGCTTTTTTGCAATATATTCAAACTCTTTTTTCATTGTATCTTCATTTAGTTCTGGTCTTGATATCTTCTCCAAAGCTTCTTCTCTAGACATTTGTTTACTTAAAATTTCGCTAGAAAAGTATGCTCTACGTTTATCAAAGCCAAACTTTTTAGGCGTCCAATAAGACTCAAAAAATCGAGTAAATCTAGACTCATAATGTTTCTGAGGATATGGTTGCCAACCAAAACGATTTTGTAATTCCCTTATTGCATCATTTTTAATATATGGGATAGAATCCAACAACTTAATAACTTGTATACCTTTAACCCACCTGTAATACAATTTGTATTTTAATATATCACATGTTGGGAATGTATCTAATGGTCGTGAGCCAAACTTCCGGTGAATATCCTTTACATGAAGCATGTCAGTTGAAAAATATGTCCACTCTAAAGATTCACGAACACACTCTGTTGAATTATTCCCGCCGGTTATGACATACTTAAAATCATTTTTTGCTGCAAAATTATAAATAGCTGAAAAAAGTGCTAAATCCTGAGGCGTGTCAACAAATGGAACTTGTGATTTAAAAAATGCACGCTGCAAATCTTTCATCTCTTCCCAGTTCACAACCTCAGTTACCAAATCTAAATCCAACCCCTCAATAATGCTTTGAATATTGGAAACACCTAAATCAGAATTCCAACCTGTATCACAGTGAAACATTAATGGTCTTAAGCCAAATTTTTCTTTTGCAATATACGCTACATATGAACTATCCAATCCACCGCTAATACCAATTAAACAATCATAATCTTTATTTTCACCATCCTTTTTAATTTTATTAATTAGTGGCATTATCAATTCTTTGCCCCTATCATTGGGATGCCAATTTGGCTCAATGTTTTGATAAAAATTACAACAATAGTCGCACTTGCCTTGATCATCAAAAACAATCTTTGAATCACTTGTATCCATGATGCAATTTGTACAGATTTGATATTTTCTTTTACTCATTGATAAGATTTCCCATTTATATTTTAATATCGCTCTAGTTTGAAGATGATTTCTTCTTATTTGCTTCAGCCTGACCTGCTTTGGCACCAACAACACCAAGTAAACCGTCGATTGTGGCATGAAGGTATGTTTTTACATAAAGAATTGGGCTCTCAACTAAAAATAATAACAACATCCGATTTATGTATATTGATAAAACTTCTTTAGCCGCAAATAAAAAAGGTATGTGGCACTTACGAAAAAGATGAAAACAATTTCGGATTTGGTAGTAGCATCGCTCGGGACTATGAACTTGCACAGTTAAAGGTCCAATTTTAATAGTATTCTTACCAATTCGATGATACATAATAGCAGAGGGCACTACACGTATAGGAATATCTTTTTTTCGACAACGTAAACACCACTCAGTATCAACGTAATCGATAAAAAGATCTTCGTCAAAATTTCTAGAGACCTGAAATACCTCTTTTGTTGCAACTGTTCCTGATGAAATAATAATATCAACTTGGTATGGATGAGTTGAATTAAGACTATATTTTGGTCTTGCTATTCCATATCGATTAACCACAAGAGCGGGAAGCTCTATATGATTTAGATTATCAAGACATCTCGGCGATACGATATCAGACTTACCCAAGTTTAACTCAGAAATCAATAATTTAAACATCTTGGTTTCAATCTGTGAGTCCTGGTCAAAAAATGCAATTACTTCGCCACCAGCTTTTATGATTGCATCAACTCCAATATTTTGTGCATGCGCTATTCCTGAATTATGCCCAAGCGTGATCAACTGACAATTAGCAGGTAACATATGATTTTCAAGATATGGCTCTTTGGTATTGTCAATTAGAACAACCTTCGAACCACCAACAATAAGCTCCTTGCAAAGCCGCTGTAATTGCTGTAAATCTGGTCGATAGCATACAATTACAGAATATGTTTTCGTTAGTTTTTTAGCAGTTACATGCTCTAAAGCATGATTTTTATCCGGTACTGTTGATTTCAAACTCATTTCTTTGAAAATATTAATTCTTTTATTTCAGATATAGGGCTATGGTGACTCACCTTACTACAAATGGCTATTCATATTATCCATTGATGAAAGATATCGCCTTATGTTTGATTCAAATATAAAGATATTAGAGATAACTATTGCTAAAATCAACATTCCCATAGATGAGAAAAACAGCGGATTAGTTGCACTCATTAAAAGGTAGGTGGCATATGCAAAAACAATACTCTTTTGATTATATGAACCCCTCAATACAAAGGCATATATTACGGGATATAGCATTAAAAACAAAATCACCCCTCCCATCAATATGCCAAAGTACCTAATAACTTCAAAATAAGTAAGCTCAGTAACAAAATTGTACCCTCTGCCAGTCCAATATTCATATGCACCTAATCCTTGCCCAAAAAATAAAGTTTGGTAATCACTTAAAAACCTAGAATAGTCTCCTAAAAATAAAAGCTTTGTATAATTTGATGGCTCATTCGGATCAAAAAGAGCTAATATCTGATCACTCCACAAAATCGCAAACACACCCACTATCACTGTAAGTGAAACGCCCACAAGGAGCTTTTGCCTTGAATAAAGAAAAATTAATCCCATAAGGAGTAATACTGAGAAAATCATATTATTTCTAGTTCCAGCTACAAACATTGCGCAAACAATCATAATGACCAGAATAAAATAAGGCCAACGTCTTTTTTTAATTTTTAGTGAACGCCATTTATCAAAATAATATGCAATTGCAATAACAAGCATCGAAGATGTCACAAAATACATTTGAAAAAATTTCATGCCGCCACCATAATCTCTAGTTTTATCTATGTGATAAATTCCATATCGCTCACCAAAGTGATACACCTCCCAATATACTTCAGGAAAAAAAAGAATAAAAACTGAGAGTGCCAATACTGAAAAAGCAAGCAACGCTAAACCAATAGATAAATATTTTAAAACATCGACTCTGGTAGCAAATAATAGCAGCGCGAAAGAGAAAAATAAATACGACTTTAGCAATAGAAATCCTTCAAATGGATCGCTTCCGTCAATAGCAAGATAATAGGCTATAGATATCAAGGGAATAATAATCATCAAGAAAACATACATTAATAAATTAATTGGAATCTTAATCGCGCTTTTATCTATCAGCAAAATAAGTCCCCCAAAAATCCAGCATCCTAGAAAAAGAGGAACCTTTAAATTAAATAATTTATCCGCAGGATCAAAAAGAGTAGATAACAAAAATAAAAAAACAAAGCCTTTATAAAGAAAACTTAAAGGATCATTTTTTTTTAGAACTTCTTTATTAGATAATGAAACAGAAATATCAGAATGCGCCATATTAAAGACTTATATACTCTATTTTATGTTAAAAAAACACACTAATTTCGGACAATATCCTACTTGACCCTATGACCAAATAAAATTCGTTTAAACAGCTCAAGCACACTAATTGCAAATACAACTCTAGACCAAAGTTTTTTATAAAAGGGACGGGAGGATATAGTACTTGTTGCATTACTCCCATGTTTTCGCTTCAAAAATGTATGCTCATCAAGATGTACATTAGATTTCATAATATTGCTAGCGAGGGCAATCCAAAGATCATGTGACTCAACATAAGCTGGAATAGGAATAACAACAGATAAAAAATCTCTTCTTAGGACCATGGCACAACCAAAATAACTTGTTTTTCCTAAAAAAATATCTAGAATATTTCTAAAATATTTATTTGAGTAACTCGATTTAACGCCATCATAATCGACATCTATTGGTGCTTCATTAGAATTAATCCAATCAAAATTTGTTGTTACCAGATTAGCGTTCGAATCAATAAGGGATTTTTGCATTATTGACACCCTTCCAGGAGTCCAAATATCATCTTGATCAGAAAGAAATATGACCTCGTTTTTAGCTAGCGATAGAGACCTATTAAATGAAAAGACATCTCCTCTATTTTTGTCGTTAATAAAAATTTTAATTCTGGAATCATTCAGCTGTTTAACTACCTCAACCGTTCCATCTTTAGAGCAATCATCAACTATAATCACCTCATCATCATCATCTAACTGTTCTAGAATGGAAATTAACTGGCGAATTATATAGTCCTGACCGTTATAAGATGCCATACATACACTAATGCTCATTTGTTGCTCCGAGATGGAACAGATTCAGAAGATTGCCAGGCTCTATCCTCAACTTCTTTTAAAATTTTTAGATAGTTATTACCAAAATCAACCGTACGCTTATGTAACATCATTCGCGCCTTTTCTTCTGCTTCACGTGATGTATCCTCGGGCGTCCTCCAAAAATCTTCAAGTATTTGCGATAAACCAATAGCATCATCAGGATCAAAATATCTGCCATTTGATGGATTCTGCTCTAAGTGCACATCAATGTTAGAGAGAATAATAGGTTTACCCATACTTTTCGCCTCTTCAACACTTGAGCTCCAGCCTTCAAAATGTGATGGGTTTACTACGGCTAATGAGTTCTTCATCATAATGAGAACCTCATTGTAATCAATATGGCCCAGAATTTTCACTTGATCTTGTATGTTATTATTTTTAATAAATTCATGAATGCCGTCTATATATTCAGTGTGTTTTATACGTAGATCTCTTTTAGTTCCAGTACAAAGTAATAAAATATCTATGCCTTTGTCCTTTAATAGTTTGATTGCTTGTAATACCAAAATATGATTTTTATGCGCCCAAAATTGATTAGGAAGGAAAAAAAAATTTCCTTCGAAACCATATTTTTCTTTCAAACTCTCTATAGTAACTTTTTCAGCTGAACTCTTGTTACCAGGTTGAGAAACAAATTGAAGCACTCTACCACGTGATAAATGTTCAGTTTCTGCAATCCTCTTGAAGTCTAGGAATGAATTATGGCTACTGAGAATGACTATATCGCTTTGGGAAATTATTTTTTGATTTTTCCTAGTCTCCTTGTTAGTATCTATCCCTGGAAAAAAATCTGGTAAATGCAAATATTGAAAATCCGGGATCCATCCAATAACTCGAAACGGAATGCGCCCTTTGTATAGAAACCAAACATGTGACAAAATCTTTATCTCGTATGACTTGAGCAATTTATTAATCAAAATCATCGACCCAAATACTTTGTATAAAATTTTATGTATAAACCATGGCACTGATCCACGTTGAAGAATTTTAGTTTTTACCACTTTGGCGAATGGAGTAAACTGTTCCTCAATATTTTTTGGAATATCTTTTGAAAAGAAGATGTATGGACAAACCGAATCATCATTTACCAACGAAAGGGCATACAGAATATTCTTAATATAATTGATGCCTCCTGAATATTCTGCCGGTGCATCGAACCAAAAACCTATTCTAACCATGTTTTTTTAAACCAATCCGCATAGCGGTATATACCATCATTGAAAGTAACTTTTGGCTGTATACCAATTTCATTTAGCTTTGATATATCTGCGTGATAGAAACGAGGGTCTCCAGAACGTACTTCACCATTAAATTTAATTTTAATATCAACACCTAAGGCATTCCTAAGCGCTTCAAGAACAAATTTCACAGTAATACGATTACCTGCGCCACCATTGACTAGTCTAAATGGTTTTGGATTATTTGATAACTGTGAAATTAATTCCACCGCATCATCAATGTAGATCCAATCTCTAGTTTCTTCACCTGTTCCCCAGAAAATAACTTCTTTATTTGCCTTCAACAACTTAGTTGAAGCATCCCACAATAACTGCTTCTTAAGTCCAGGTCCATAAATTGAGAAAAAACGTATTATTGCCACCTTTATCTTATAAACTTTTGAATACATTTCGAGCATGTCTTCAATCATCTTTTTATGATAACCGTATGGAGAAATAGGGTTTAAATCGTCCGATTCCCTAATTTGAAGGTCATCGCACGCACCATAAACACCAGCGCTAGACGGATAAATCAACATAGCTTTTGATTCGGTTATTCTCAAATACTCAAGTAATTCAGCTGTCGCTAGAACATTCAAGGAAAAATCTTGAAGGGGATGAGTTAATGAACGGCTAACAGAGCTGTTACCTGCGCAATGAACAACCAAATCTAATGCTTCATCAAAACTACTCAAGTTTGATAATGAAACACTCGCTTCAAGCCAAGCATCATATCCAAAAAATAATGCTTCCTCGGGACTCCATTGACTATGTCCAATTCCTAAAACTCTATAGCCCAATGCTTTATATTTTTGAGTGACGGCACGTCCAAGAAATCCATATCCTCCAGTAACTAATATAGTTTTTTGCATATTATTATGGCTCTTTAAGTCATTTTCCAATAATCCCTGGGATATCTACAATCTTTTCTATCTTATTTGTTTTCAAATCATACAAAGGCAAGTCTTTAATATTGTTAATACGGGTATCAAAATCATCAAAGGTCAAATTGCCACTTTCGTCATGATATTCTCTAAACTGTGCTTGACAGTATGCCTGACCTGGTGTTAAAACTTGCAAAGATCCAATTAAATCTTTCCGTACAAAGAAAATATTATTCCCCGAAGAGTTTGATGCTACAAGTGAGTAACCTTTTGACTTAGCCAAAGAATTAAGTGCAGAAATAGAAGCGCCATAATAAATTTTAGAAAAATGCGCTTTGTGTCGAACAAATTCTGGTTCATACGGAATTGTAACTTCAGCCTCTGGGCCAAAGTGGCTATTATATTCACAGATAACAATACTGGGCGATATTGAATCAATTGCTTGCCATATCCAATAATCGTTTCCATCTATATCTACTGAAAGTATTCCTATGTCCCCTGAAATACCATTCTTGATTATTAACTCATTTATATTTTCTTTAGTAATAAATGCACTAACAGCTTTAAGATTAGCTGCCCAATAAATAGGATCACGTTTTATATATTCAATATTTTCTTCACTTCCATCAATAACAAGTCCAGACCATTGATTATTTGTCAACAAGAATCTTGTGTTTGACTCTACATAATTCTCAACACCAAATTCAACAAAAAGAGGTTTATTTACAGATACATTTTGCAGAAGGAATTGAATAATACCATCTTCGCCCCATTGCGAAAACACCCTAAATTCCGAATCACGAACATCTAAAGCCTGTGCTGTTTGTCTCTGCTCAATACGCCCTAATGCTTCTTGTATTTTATAAATCTGCGTTGGCAAAGAACTATAACGCTTAGCAAATCTGGACAATCTTTCAAATATCATTTTTACCACTTAATTACAGTGCTTTATTATTTTCGCTGGAACGCCTCCAGCAACAGCATAATCAGGTACATCACGCGTTACTACTGAATTGGCAGCAATAACAGCATTTTTACCTATCCTTACATTTGGTAGAACCACGGCACCAATACCAATCCAACAACCATCACATAATGTCACTGCGCCCATAAATGAGTCGCCTTGTTTAATAATCGGTTCTTGTGTATCAGTGTAGTTATGATCAGCATCGCTAATAAAAACACGATCAGCAATCAAAACGTCTTTTCCAATATTTACACTTCTCCAAGCATTTACTTGCACAAATCGACCTATATAAGTTCCATCCCCAATATTTAAAGTTGGTGCTCTGCATTTATCACTAGCCTTGGCATTAAGCCAAATATGGTCACCCAGAATAACACCACGACCGACATTAATCAATTCAATTCCTACAAGTTTAGCGTGCTTTCCTAATCGCGAACCTTTACCCCATCCATAAAAGGCACTTCGCATCAAAAGTGTATAAACCAGGATAGAGGTTTTATTTCCTAACTCAAGTAAATAAAGAAAGGCTCTTTTAAATATATTAATCTTTATCATTTAAAAATATTATTTTTCTTTCACTACATACAAAAAATTAAGATTGATTAAATAAGGGTAATTAAAACATCTTCTTGGCAGACTAACTCAATTTCAACAACATCTTAATGCACAGAGATAATCGATATATATTTAAAGATTAAGTGATAAATTTTTTATGCGACTTTTGATAAGTATTAAGGATGGTCATAATTCTAACTTTAACTATTAAAAATAGGTCACACACTATGAATAAAAAAAATCACCTTAAATAGTTACCATTTTTTCCAAGGCGCTTTACCCGACTTCCATAAATCCTCTAAATATACTTTGTCTCTTAGCGTATCCATAGGATGCCAAAATCCCTTATGTATTCTTGAAGACATTTGACCACTTTCTGCAAGAATTCTCATTGGTTCATTCTCCCATATAGAATCATCATTGTTGATTAAATCAATAACTTTTGGGGACAAAACAAAATAACCTCCATTTACCATCGCACCATCACCTTTTGGTTTTTCAGTGAAACGAATAACTTTGTCATTATGCAATTCAACGGCGCCGAACCTACCTGGCGGGTATACAACTGAAATAGTAGCCATATCGCCATGTTTATTATGAAAATCAATCAAATCAGAAATATTAATATCACTTAAACCATCGCCATAGGTGAAACAAAAACTCTCTTCATTGTCCAAATACTCTCGGACTCTTTTAAGACGGCCACCTGTCATTGTTTTTTCGCCAGTATCAACCAATGTCACTGTCCATGGTTCAGCTCTTTTGTTATGAACTTGCATGCTATTATCTTTTAAGGAGAATGTAACATCAGATTGATGCAAAAAGTAATTCGAAAAATATTCTTTGATAACATATCCTTTATAACCACAACATATTATAAAATCGTTAATTCCATAAGCTGAATAAGATTTCATAATGTGCCATAAAATAGGTTTGCCTCCTATTTCAACCATAGGCTTAGGTCTTAAAGCTGTTTCTTCACTTAGGCGAGTCCCAAGTCCACCTGCTAATATGACTGCTTTCATAAAATTCTACTAAAATTAATAAATGTTAAAAACTAATTGACTTTACAGCTAAGGATAATAACAAATTATCCTAATCTGTCTTTTCTTAAAATTTTACCTGCTAACTTCCTAAGAAAATAATAAGAGCTAAAATAATAAAATATCAAAAGAGCGGTCACAATAAAAAAATTTATTTTGAAAGTGTGCTGATCTTCTGCCATAATCTTCTTGCTTATCTCAAGTGGGTTATCATCATACTTATTGACTGAATCTCTAAATGCATGATGTGAGAAAAAATAAACAAGAAATCCATAAACTGTAGTTTTTTCTTTAAGAGATACGTTTGTTAAAAGCATAATCAATGAAATATACTGATTTAGTCTTGACTCGAACCCGTATATACCGTAACCCGACATTTCCAATACTGTGTGTAATTTACCCATCTCAACTATATGAGGAGGGAAATAAAGCAACCTCTTTCCAATTGAATATGTGATTATTGCTGCAGCTGATGTTGGATAAACATCACCTTTTCTATTGCAATACTCACTCATCTTTATAAATGCCTCTTCATCCCATAAATCAATGTTAATTACGCTACTCCCAATATGGCCAGTTTCTCCAAAAACATTTCTTAGTGTTTTGTTCTTCTGCCATGATGCATCCCTATAAACTTGCCCTTCAATATCTCTAATTGACAAAACAATCAAAGATACATCATTGCTCTCAGATAATTTAGAATAAAGCGCTCTTGTATTTTTTTCATTTATGTAGTCTTCATCACTAACGATGTGTAAGTATTTACACTCACATAAGGCAATAACCTCTAAGTAATTAAGACTCATGCCAACATTTGAGTCTTGCTGATGATATGTAACCTTTTCTGAACCTAAATTCTTTATATAACGATCTAACTGCTTTTCATGTGAATTTGAAGAGACAATTATCTGATCATATATATTCATTGCTACCGCCTCTTTGATAGCTCTTACTGCAAATTCGGGTCTTTTATAGGTTGGAATACCTAAGGCTAATAATTTTTTATTCATTATTTTTCTTGGTGAGTAGCTTATAATTTCAGCAGCTTATCAAGATATGATCTATCTCCCCAAAATGATCTTGGTTCATAAGGTCTGTATGGAAATACACCTAAAGAAGGAACAATATTACCATTTTTTTCATCAATCCAACGTTCCACAAGAGCAAGTAATGTTGAAGGTTTACCACTACATATATTTACACATCCAATATTTCTTTTTTTTGTAGAAAGCTTAACAATAATATCTGCTGCTTCTTGCACTTGAAGATAGTCTAATTCCTGATCTCCTTGAGACATTTTAAATTCAGTGTATCCATTTTCAATAGCTGACATCAATTGATTATAAATTGACAGATGCGTCTGTCCTTCACCATATATATAAAACAACCTTCCCCACGTTAGATTAAAAGAAATATTTTCACTTAAAAGCTCTAATTGAGAGCGTAATCGATCTTTCGCCATTCCATAAGCAGTTATGGGTTTTGTGGGATGTCTTTCATTTATAGCGCCCTCACATATTCCATATTCATAACAACTGCCCAAAACAAAAATATTTTTAACGCCCGACTCAATAACTCTTTTTATAAAATCATAATGTGCTGGCAAATTAAAATCCTCATGCACATGTGAATTAACATCGTTCACATGACTCCATGCCAAATGAATAAGCACATCCACTTCTTTGGTTATTTCATATATTGAATGGTTATCTAAATTTATTTCATATTTGACTGGGGAAATCATACTATCTTGATAAAAAGTAGCCTTATCGGTGAATCTTGCAAGTGCTACCACTTTATATCCTTTATTTAAAACAGACTTCACTACATACTGACCAATGAATCCAGTAGCCCCGGTCACTAGAACCTTCATGATATTATTTTAATTTCTGGTATAGCCACAACAAACTTAGCTCCCCAGTCTCTTGCATTTTTATTTTGCCTTATAACCTCTTCAGAAATATTCCATGGCAAGATTAAAATATAGTCCGGTTTATCTTGATACAATTTTTCTACATCGTATATTGGAATATGCCCGCCCGGCGTATACTTTCCTTGTTTTGATTCAGCTAAATCACAAATATAAGGAATCAGATCAGGTTTAACACCGGCATAATTCAAAAGCGTATTGCCTTTAGCTGCTGCACCATATCCTGCCACTTTTTTGCCGTCCATTTTAGCTTTAATTAAAAACTGCAATAATTCATCCTTAATTTTATCAACTTGATTTTGAAAGACTAAATATGCATCAAGCTTATTTAATCCAGCACTATTTTCATCATTTAATACTTTGTTAAGACTGGTATCATTTGAAGGAATCTTAGAACCAGCCTTGCATCCATAAATACGTAAACTTCCGCCATGGGTTGGAACTTCTTCTACATCATATATACGCAAACCTTGATTTTTAAATACATTCATTGCTGACTTTAATGTGTAATAAGAAAAATGTTCATGATAGATTGTATCGAACTGGCCAAGGCGTATAAGATTGTGTAAATGAGGAAACTCAAGAGTAACTGTACCTTCATCCTTAAGTAAGATCTCAATTCCCCTGGTAAAACTTATTAAATCAGGTACATGCGCGAATACATTATTACCAATAATAAGATCAGCTTTTGCATTATTAGCAAGTTTTATTGCCACTTCTTCACTAAAAAAAACTTGTTCAACTGGTATATCTAAGGCTCTAGCTTTCTCAGCAGTACAAAATGTTGGTTCAATACCCAAGCATGGAATATCTTTGTCAATAAAATTTCTAAGTAAATACCCGTCATTAGATGCTATTTCAATAACTAAACTTTTATTATTTAGTTTAATTCTGGGGATGATCATGTCCACATAATCTGAAGCATGCTTCAGCCAACTTTGAGAAGTAGAAGAAAAATAAGCATATTCATCGTTAAATATTTCTTCTGCAGTCGCATAATCTTCTGTTTGTACAAGCCAACATTTTTCACAAACGTAAACTCTTAAGGGGTAATAAGTTTCTGAACCAGAAAGATCAACGTGTTTTAAGTAAGAGTTTGATGGTGGAGAAAAACCAAGATCAACAAATTTATGTACAAGCGTATTATTACAATTTCTGCAACTCATTAAATATCCTCCTAAAAAAATTCATAGAGACTTACAAATAGCGAAGCACTTTCTTACAGGTCTCAGATTTGTGTTTAAATAAAAATAAGGGTGGTTACTTATAACTCAAAAAGACTCTTAAGTAATGCGGTTTAACATATCTAAATATCGTGTATTAACTCTACTCAAAAGATCATAATGATGTTTTAAAAAAATATCATAACAAGTTTATTAATGAGCTCGAGTATTCCAATAAAGCTCTTCATCCAGAAATTGCTTTGACTTAAGGTTTTGCAGTACTTTCAATCGCATCATTTCAGAAGCTCTAAAGTCTGGATCATTGAAATGCATTCTTCTTAGACCTTCTGATAGCTCATCAATACTTTGGGCTAGATCTACTCTTGGAAGATGATTTGGTGCAAGTGATGCGTAAAGAGAAAAATCTACTTGATAAGAACGCTTATCAGGCGCTGCCTCTTTATTTATTTCAATTTTGGTTCCTGGTATTCTTTTTGCTACTTCATTAGCTAAATCAACCACCTGGTAATTCCATTCATTCCTGCCCACATTTACAGCAATAAAATTGCCGCCTTCATTATTTGTTCGCTTTATAGCCCACTCCATAGATTGGACCATATCTTTCACATCAATCAAAGGTCTCCATGGTGTACCATCACTAAGTATTTGAATTGTTCCTGTAACAAGTGCACAAGCAACAAAGTCGTTCAAAACAAGGTCTAGTCTTAGTCTAGGTGTCATTCCGCAAGCGGTAGAATACCTGAGACAAGTTGCTTCAAAATTCTCATCTGCAAGTGATTCCAACACTTTCTCCATATAAACCTTTGATTTTGCATAAGCTGTTAGCGGATTCAAATCATCCGTCTCTTTTCGTTTTCCACCCTCGGCTGTTCCATACATACTACAACTAGATGCAAAAATAAATTTCTTAACACCTTTTCTTTTCGCGGTCTTTGCGATATCTTCACTAGCTTTTGAATTAATAGCTTCAGTAATATCAGAAAATGTATTTCCCATTGGATCATTAGAAATAGCTGCAAGATGTATTAGAACATCTACACCATCTAAAAGATTTTCATCGAATTTTCGTATATCTCCAAAATGCTGGATGTCATACATTATTTCCGGGCTAACATCAGCAGCAGTGAGGCAATGGGCAAAATAACCTTGATCATAACCAATCAGAGTTAAATCGCTTATATTTTTGCGCAACTCTCTTCCCAATATCGGGCCAATATACCCCGTATTTCCGGTAACAAATATTTTCATTGATAATCTCCTAAAATTTATAAATTTGGACGAATGTATTCATTGTAAACATGCTCAGATATGGCTAACGAACTTGTAAATGCTGGTGAAACAGCATTTAATATATGAACAGTATTATCTTTTTTTCTTACAATAAAATCCATCTCAAGCTTCCGTTTTGTTTTGTTGACTAATTGTGCCCGAATACCTACTTTAGCGCTTTTTTTTAAATCACTTTCTTGTAAATTTGGAACCAATATTTTTGCTGCTTTTAAATTAAAAAACTTTAAAGATCGAAGTAATTCTTGATGTGTATGTTTTCTAAAGCCTTGCTCATTCTTGAAATACATTCGGGCGCATTGAGCACCTATCGACATAATGTCTTTATATTCCACTCCCATTAACCCGTAATAATTCTCACGACCTAACGCAGGAATTGCAGTAGGTCCAAAGTACACATCCCCTGTAATTGTTTTTACACTATGCACACCCAAAAATGGTAGGTCCATATCTGGCAATGGGTAGATCAAACTATTTATTTTTATTTTAGAGTTTCTATCTAATTTAAGATAAGTGCCTTTAAATGGAAGAATAGTAAACTCTTTTCCCACCTGAAATAAATCCGAAACTCTGTCTGAATATTGCCCTGTTGCATTAACCAATACCCCATATTTATAGGTTTCACCTGATGATATTTTAACTATTGACTTATCCGGATCTGCGTAGCAAACCATGGCATCGTATTTTAAAATGACTCCTTGTTCGTTTAACTCTAATAATAAAGAGTTTAAAACAGCCTTAGGATCAATCACTGCTGTTTCAGGTGAATATAAAGCTCTACTAGTTGCAGTTTTTGCCTCTGGCTCAATCTTTCTTAATTCATACTCATCTATGATAGATACTTTTGCTCCATTTTTCTCAGCTCGTTTATTTAGTAAATCTAATTCCTTATCATCTTTTTCCTTAGTTGGCACTATAACTTTACCAATACGATTTATAGGAAGTCTGTTCTCATCACAATATTTCGCCATACTGCGCGCACCTGCAGCACACAACTTACCTTTTAGTGATTTTTCTGGATAATAAATTCCAGAGTGTAAAACTCCACTATTTCGACCGCTGCCATGAAGCCCTACTTTACTTTCCTTTTCCAATATACAAATTTTTGTATTTGGCTGATTCTTTATAATAGTCTTAGCAAGAGTTAAACCTAATATCCCTCCACCAACTATTAAGTATTCATACTCATCATCAATCATAGCAATCCAACAAAATATTTAATCTAGCAGCTTATGTTTTATTAATATCACGTTTTAATTTATTCAGTTAAAGCAAGTGCCAATGTATGCTCAGCAAGTTTTTGTGCGCCATTAACCGATAACTTTTCCAGTGCATTTTGGGATAATGATTTGGCAAGCTGATTATTTTCCATAAGATTTATTAGGGCTTTAACAGCCGAATTAGAATCCTTTTCAACAATAGCAACCTGCTCTGATGCTAGCGCTATTAACTCCTCATCATCCTTATTTCCATAGGGAGAAAAAACAACTGTTGGTAAACCATACTGCAATACCTCAAAGAAAGAAACCCCAAAAACCGTTAAAACATAATTACTACTCACAATTAATTCATCAAGCTGGTTTGGTGCACTATGTACTTTCCAGTCCAAGCGAGTTTTAACAGGCAATGACGGTGCTTCTGCATAAGGCCCCTGAACCCAGTGAACTTTTACTTGATCATTTAGCAGTCCATCAAGTTGACTTGGCAAAATATTTCCTAATTTAGCAACATCACTTCCACCTGTTAGCACCAACACATTTAAACCCTGTTTCCAGGATTGGCTAGGCAAATTTTTTTGAATTAAAAAACTATCCCATCCTGATTTAATCTTGTCTTTACAACTGGGTATATTTTTATATTCAAAATAAAAAGATGGCACCCAAACAAGGTTGAGTAGATGGCAATAATTAATTAGTGAATCAATTCCTATCAGTTTTGTATTTCTTTTTCTTATCCATAAAAAGAGCTCAGCAAGATTATTGGGAAATAATGTTGGAGAAAGATCAAATACAGCTACAGATGGGTTAAAAATTTCTATCTTTTTCTTTACTGAATTCTCAAATTCGTCTGATGGTGACAAAAAAGTTACATTAAAATCCAATAAACTCTTTCTTTCAATAGGCTCTCCAATAACCAAAAAGTCTAACTGCGCGTCACTTTTTTTTTTAATCGCCTGAGCTAGTGCAATTAATCTTGTTAGGTGTCCCAAACCAACACTAGCTTTTGCATAACAAACAAACAAAACGCTTATCTCTTTCATAAACTTATAGCTATGCGTTAGCTTTAGTTCGAATAGATTTTAATGGCCGCAAACCATCTGAAGGATCAGCACGCCACATACGTTCCTTCATTTCTGATTCAATAGGCTCCTTAACACCATTACCGTCCGCAGCAAAACCATGATTAATCTGACGAATCACACTACCTATTTGATCTGGCAACCAACAATGGCCGGAACTGTATTCTTCACCTTTGCCATCAAGATCAAAATGAAATTCTATAGTTTTTGCCCCCCAGCGATGAATACTTCTATGTATTACACCGGGATCCACAGTATGATCTGACCAACCAACATTACAACCTGTTAAATCTCGAATGGTTTGAATAGCAGATAAGTTGGCTTCTCGGTAGGGAGTTGGGTATGCAGATGTACAATGAAGTAAAGTCAATTCATTACAGCCATTTGTTTGAAGCACATTTACAGCATGCTGAATTTCTCCTGTTGTTGCCATACCTGTTGAAATAATGATAGGTTTACCCGTTTTTGCACAAGCTGATAAAAGATCATCCCAAAGCAACTCATAAGAGGCTATTTTGTAAAAATCAACATATGGCAATAATTCTTCAACCGCTTCAAGATAGAATGGCGTACAAGAAAATTTTATAGAGTGTTTTTTACATTGTTTAGAAAGTGGGTCCAAGAACTCTAGCGGAAGTTGCCAATTTTTGCGTTGCGCAATTTCTTCTCGTTGTTGCAAAATTTCAGGTGCGAAAAGTTGATCTATTTTAAACAACTGGAACTTAACTGCATCACAACCAATATCAGCAGCTCTATCTATAAACTCTAAAGATCTCTCAAGGTTCTTCGAATGATTACTTGACACTTCAGCAATAAATTCTACTTTCATTTAAAAACACTCATATTTATATTTAATTAAAAATCAAAATAAGATAAATCAATATTAGCAGAAACTTTCTTTTGAGATGATCGTGTGGCAGCAATATAATCAACTAAGTATTTTTGCTTATCCGTGATATTAAACTTTACATCAGCGCCAGCCTCTTCAGCTATCAACAACCCTGCGGCAACATCCCAAAGCTTATTTGCCTTACCAATTACAAGTGCAAATTTCCCATGAGACAAATATCCAAGATTCATAGCTGCAGAACCAGTTCTTAAACACCCCTGAGATAAATCATTTAGTTGTCCAAAAACACCAAACTCTATTGACCGCATAGAAGGGTTATAAGCCTTTCCTGAAAAAGCCATTGCAGTTAAACTTTTATCTAATTCATAATCTTGTAAATGCAATCTCTTTTGGTTAATAAAACAACCCACTCCTTTTTCCGCATAATAAATTTCACCAGAGTATGGATTATAAATTACGCCAATCGATGGCTTATTATCAACCCAATATGAGATAGAAACACAGAAAAAAGGAATATTATGAATATAATTAACTGTGCCATCAAGCGCATCGACAACCCAATAAGTGTCTGATTCTGCACCAATCAATCCCTTTTCTTCAGTTAAAATAGTACATTCAGGATCAGACTCTTTAAGAAGAGACAAAACTTTACTTTCCGACAACTTATCTATTTCAGAAACAACATCGCGTAATGATTCTTTATTTTTTGTCTCATAGACTTTACCATAGTGATCCATTAGTAAATCACCTGCAGATACTGCAGCATTAATTGCTTTTCCCAATCTATTCATTGTTGAATACCTTTCAAAGTGTATAAGGACTCATCCCATTTCTTAATAATTAACTTATAAAGAGCCTCATGGGGATTCACATTAATAATAAGCTTTAAGAATTTTTCTTTTTCAAGAGAATTAATTAAAATTTTAATATGAAAATCTTCGTCATTTTCTTCATCATATAAAAACGCAGCCATGATACCTAGAACAAGGTTATTTGGCATAACGCCAGCACTTAATGCAAGTTGAGCTGCACCAATGAGTCGATCATGCAACCCAAGCTTTCTAAATGGCTCTCTTGCAACCCGTTTAATGGGATCACAAAGAAGTACATTTGAGAAACGAGCCAATTCTTTTTTACTGTACCATTCGACAAACTCTTCATCCAAATTAAACAACTGAATTATTGCTCTATTCATTTCAGTCATTGCGCCTTCAACTATAGAATAGATTACATCATTCCCCATACCCTCATGTAGATATGTATTACCATACATAGCCCCTAAATATGCTGCAATACAATGCGGTGTATTGTGTATATAAAGTTTCGCTGCCCATTGTTTACTTAACTCTTCCTGGCTCACATATGAAATATCACCGCCAAGATCTATAGCTCCATCTTCAACAAAACAAATACCATCTTCTGTCACAATAGATAAAGGATCTTGTTCTAGAATTTTTGCAGGCGCAGTATTTGATGTAATAACATCAGGCACACCAAAATAAATATTTGGTTTTCCAGTTAATTCTCTTAGCTCAAGCGGAAGCTTTGAATCGTTCTCAAATAATACAATCGGACAATCTACATTAGATAAAGAATCAATTAAAGAGTACACCTGACGCGGTCCAACTGCAGTGATAATGCCATCATATTCTCTTGGATTTTCTTCACCTAGATTAAAACAATGTTTAAATCTGCATAATAATTTCTCATAACGATTATTTCTAGTTCGATACGTTATAAATTGTTTTTGTTCTTGCAACGAACCTCTTAGGCTATCATTAGACTCAACAAACGAAAGTTCATAACGATCAGAAGGAAAAATCCATGGGATGTATCCTCTCCCTATTGCCCCTGCCCCATAAACTAATATTTTTTTTTTCATAAATATTTCAATTACGATACACTTATTTCAACGGTTTTCTTTATCTCCGACATATTTTCTTCAGCTTCAGCAAAATCTTTACCGCTAGCAATAATAAAACAAACTCTTTTTGTACAATCTGTATATGGCATTACTGTATCTCCAACATCATATCGAAAAAAAATATATTCAAATCCGTTTAATTTTTTTGCTGCTTCAATGCCATCAATTTTTGTAATCTTACCTGGTAAGGGCCAAATACTCTCAGAAAGAGATACTTTATGTTTTGTATCTTCTAATAATTCACTATCGAAAGTTTCTCCAACGGCAGTATGTATTGCGGCTTTTAATACATTTTTTCCAGTTGCTGCAGGTACTAAATATTGACAGTCAAAGCCTCCAGATAATCTCACAGTCATTTCAATTATGCGAGGTCCGTCTATGGTTTGAATCATATCAAACTTCGCAGCACCTATATTTATTCCCAATTCTTTTGAAACCTTTTCAGCAAGTAAATACATATCTTCCCGTTCATCGGGAGATAAACTTGACGGATGAATAAGCCCAGTTTCTAGAGCGAATCCATCTGATCTATCAAAGACTCTATCCGTTATGAAACATCTATGGAATTTCCCATTGATATCAAATAATGTTTCTACTGTATGCTCAGACCCGCCCCATAAAGACTCAATTAATGCATTACCAGATCTTGAAACATCAATAGCTTCTTTCACCATCATATTAACGCCATCAAAATCTGGTGAATAAAATATCTTAGTTCCTCTACTACCCGAACTTGAGGTGTTCTTCACAATCAAAGGATAACCAATTTCTTCAATTATATTTGGTAGTTGATTAAGATCATTAATTGAAACGCATTGGAACTTAGGAACAGGCACACCCATTTCTTTCATCTTATTTCGAAAAACCTCTTTATTATTTACCAAATGCGCAATTTCAGATGACACTGTTGGTAAGCCTAAGTGCTCTGCAACTTTTGCCATGGTTTCAGGCGCATCGATTCCTGCAGCTAATACACCTTTAATAACAACACCTTTACTAACTAATTCCCGAGCAAAGTTTATATGTTCATCAATATTAAAAATGTCAATAGCCTTAAAATAGGAAGCCTTATCTCTGCATATACAATTTGCATCACCATCAGTCACTATAATTTCATAGTTAAGTTTTCTAGCCTCTTCTATTAATGGCAGTTGCAAAACACCTCCGCCAATAGTCCAGAAATAATTGGATTTTTGATCAGTCACTAGTTATGTCCTTTGTTTTATGAGTAATTAAATCAGAACTAATATCAATTTTTATAATTCTATCGTTTTCTTTATCGGCTATTAATACACTGCCATTATCAACCTTACAGAATTTTACCGGGTGATTCCAATCTACTCCCGTCTGATTTTTACAATCTATTGTTTTTAAAATATTACCTTCATAATCTGACACTAAAACCTCATTAGCTCCTCTAACACCCAGCAGCAAATAATCTTTTTCTGCATACACTGCTCGTAATACCTCTATTTCATTTTTTAGGTTTGAAAAATCAATTATATTTTTTATCTGCAGATTCAAATCAAATTGGTAAACTAAACACTCATCAAAATCAGCGGTAAAAACATCTCCGTCATCTCTAACAAACACTGTCTTAACTAAAATTCTATTATTACCAGAAATCGCAGCCATATTAACTTGACCCACTAAGCTCCCACCAAAGTCAGTTTTAACAATACGTCTATTTAAAGTATCAGCAACATAAATATCGCCTTTTTTTGAAGCGGCCATATCTTGAGCGTCATTTAATGGCAAATCACTATCAAACTGTTGATAAACAAGAAGCTTTTTTTCATCTTCAGATAATAAATATGTATTCAACAAACTATTACTTCCTGATTTTCTTTCAATAATTGCTATGTATTTTTTTTCATTATTATCAAATACCGCAATAGATGAAGGCCTATTGAACCTAACGCCATCGATGTCTAGCATCCCTAAAAAAATCAAATCCTCATCAAACATCTGAATAACACCATTGCTTCTGTCAGCGACATATATTATTTTGTTTTTATCAATTGCAATACCCGAAGGACGCCTTAAACAACCTTCCATCAACTTATCTTCAATAATTACATTGAATTCTTTGGATTTTGAATTTAGCAAAACAACTCTGTCATTATTTTGGTCGCATATATATAGCTCATCATTTGCTGCATAACCAGATACAGGCAAATCAAATTGATTTTCACCTTCGCCCTTTCCGCCCACTTGATAAGAAAACTTTAAATCTTTATCAAAAAACTGAGTAAGGTAATTATGATAATCATGCACAACTATATAATCGTCTAAAATATTTATATCTGTTGGATTACGCACCTGCCCCTCACCATTTCTTCCATATTGTAAATATCTTGTGCAGTCAAATTTCTCCTCAAAAATAAACACGTCAAATAATGCTGCAGGAGCTAAATTAAGAAGGATCAATCTATTATTTTCTATTGCCAAACTATTTACATGATCACAACCCTCAATAGTTGAATAATCAAAAAAATTTCTAATATAACTTCCATTAGAACTAATTTGAAGAACAACAAACAAGTCAATCACAGGCAAATATATGCAATTAGAGGTTTTTTCAAACTTCATCGACCCATAAATTAAACCAGGCAATTTTAATGATGAAATCTTATTCAGTTTAAAATCAAACCAATTTAAAGTTCTAGAAACATTATCTAAAATAATAATTTCATTTTTTTCATTAATCGCCAGGCATGCGGCGTCACTGATTCCAAGATGAACTGTATTCTTAAATATCACTTCTCCATCACACAAAAAAATAAAAATATTTTTTTGTGGTGCTTTTGTCAGGCAAATAATATGACCTTCCAATGAAACGCTTATCGAAAATGGTCTTCTAAAACCAACAGTTTTGATATGCATAACTATAATTGTTTGCCTAGTCTAAAGACATTGGATAATCAATATTGCCAAATAAATACTGATCAATATAGCATTTAGCAAAATTGATACCCTGCCGCTTTGATTCTTTATTCATTCTAAAGGGGGGGTCCATACCAATATCAAGAACAACATATTGTTTATCTTGCAAAATAATATCAAACTTTATTAGCCAATCCTTTAAACCAATAACATTCATAAATCTTCGTAATGTATCAAGCACACCAATACTTTTTATTTGTTCATGATATTCATGAGTTAATTCACCGCTCAAAAAATCGATAATATTAAATCGATCTGCATAAATATTGAGCCTCAAAGACACACCAGCGAACTCTTCTTGAAGTACATAAGAATCTCTTAGATAACGATCACGGCCCCAGAATATTTTTTCAAAAGGTATATCAGATGCATTAAATCGATATACATAATTAGGATTCTTACTATAATCAGATTTCAAGTAATACCACTTGGCTTCATCCATGCTTGACGCCAAATGTTTTAATTCATCTTTATTGTTTACATACCAGGTTAGAGGAATTGGTATATTGTTGCGTTTGAAATATTCATAGTATGAAGCTTTATTCAAGCATAAATCAACAGACTCCTCACTTGCATACGGAATATTAAAATGTTTTGCAAAGTGCGCGGCGCCTTTATGAGCAAACTGTGCTGCAGCGGTAAAAACTCTATCCTCACTTGTAAAGCCCTCTTTTACTCCAATATCGATGAGTTTAGTTAGATTATCATATCCAACATTATAAAAAATATCGCACAACTGTCTTCCCGGTGAATTTATATTTAAATCGGCTCCAACAATATTCCAGTTTTGCGCTTTCAAAACTTCCAAATAAGGAATCTGGCTATGATTACACCCCAGAAATAATAATTTTTTTTTCATACTCCCGCTTCAAAAATTTTTTTATCAAGCATTTGATGTGATTCTGCAGTAATTACTTGAAAGCCTCTTTCATTTAGTAATGCCTCACCTCTTTCATAGAAAATTGCAGTAGGAATGATTGAATTTTCATTAGGACACTTACCTTCACCAACACACATTTTGACAGCCAATTCTTCAAAATCATAAGGTAATGCTCTTGGAAATACCTCCTCAATCAAAAGATCACCTCCTAAATCTAAGTGAATTTCAATTAACCTCAAAGTCCCATCAGAAGCAGTCCGAAAAGATGCCATAAATGGTGAACGCTTAATATCAAGCAGATTTGCTATATTTTGTGAAATTGAAGCCGCATTTAATTCCAGCTCATTTTTATCTGGTATTGCATGGATTTTATAACCTCTACTTGTCACCTTACCATCCAGCTCGATATTCAATTCATCAAGAAGACAAATCGGACATATCTTTCCATGAAGAAAAAAACTTACTAATGTTAAATCCGGCCCTGGCAAATATTCCTCTATGAGAATTTTGTCATTTATTGTTTTCGATTTTGCATATTCGACAGCACTAGGAAAATCTTTTTTTGATGACACTACACTAATACCGCTCTTACCAATCAAACTTAATGCTGGTTTTACAACAACTGGAAACTCTATTGACTCTGCTGCTACATCATCCTTTGAGGAAAATATTTTATATTTTGGCGTTGGCAAATTGTACTTAGTACATATTTCCCGGAACTGATCTTTATTTACTAGTGATTTAGCTGCTCTTACTGGAACGCCAGGGATATTAAAATATTCACTTAATTCTGCTACAACACTTACTGGAGGCCCTGAGCTTCGATTCAAAACTCCGATCCATCGATATTTATCATTAAATATTTCCAATTTTTGAATAATCTTTTTTGCATCATAGGTACTCTCATAAATAGCGATATCCGCATATTTAAATCCTAAGGCATGTGGATTTTTATCGACAGCAACAATCACGTAACCAAGTGATTTGGCTTTTGATAGAAGCGATTTTTGAGATTTACCTGCCGCTAAACAAATAATTGCATCTTTCTGAGCAATTTTATTGGTTTCCATTATCATTTTCTGAAAAATGTAAATAGTCTTGAATTATGCTTTTCCTTCAGCTTCTTTAATTAGTGACTGATATATATTCTCAGCCCTTTTCCAATCATCGGGTGTATCAATATCCTGCACTCTCCAACTTGGTAACGTGATTACTGTTGAACTTTCACTAAAACCTTGTGATGGCTTCATCCATGTTTCTGAGTCAGACCAGTAAAACTGTCCTGCATCATACATTGCGGTTGGCAGGTCTTGTGATCTTGTCAGATAATGCTCTGGGAAAAACATTTCCAATCCACCACTTTCGCTATATTGAAATGATCTAAAAATCGGATAGGTGAACTCAGTTGCAGCAAAAACTGTTTCCCAGGCACCCTCTTTAAGTATTTGAAAGCCTTTTTTTAAATCTTCCTGAAGTATTAAAGGGGCAGTTGCGTAAATACAACAAGCATACTCAACATTAACTCCCGATTTAATTAAAAAATCAACGGCATCACCAACAACCTCGTGTGTACCAACAAAATCACCTGATAACTTTTCCGAGCGCATAAAAGGAACTTCTGCACCATATTTTTTTGAGATTTTAGCAATTGCTTCATCGTCAGTGGACACAATAACTTTCTCAAACAATCCACTTAAAATGGCAGTTTCTATGGAGTAGGCAATAATAGGCTTACCACAAAATGGTAAAATATTTTTTTTCGGAATGCGTTTACTTCCTCCACGTGCAGGGATAATAGCTACATTCATGAATTCAAAAATTTTTGAATAGACTCTACAACTTGATCTTGTTGTTGTTCTAGCAGCGTAGGATATATTGGTATGCTAATAACACGTGAGTAATACCTCTCAGCCTCAGGACAATACCCCTCCTTAAAACCAAGTTGTTCGTAATAAGGCTGACGATATACAGGGATATAGTGTAAGTTTACAAGAACTCCATCTTCACGCAATGCATTGTAAAACTGACGGTGTGCGTTTTTGTCTTCAAGCTCTAACTGAATAAGGTAAAGGTGGTAACTGGAATAACTGTCTTGATGCTGCCATGGTGTAACAATCGGTAAATTAATTAACAACTGATCATAGCGCCTTGCAATGCTCTGACGCTTTGCAACAAATTCGTTAAGTCTTTTTAGTTGATTTAAACCAAGTGCCGCCTGAATATCATTCATGCGATAATTAAAACCAAGCGCTATTTGTTGATAATTCCAAATTTGTTCGGGCACACGTAAATGCATATTTTCAGAATCACTAGTTATCCCATGGCTTCTATAAATTCTAAGCTGTTTTAACAACTTATCATTATTTGTAACTACCATACCGCCTTCGCCAGAAGTAATAATTTTTACGGGATGAAAGCTAAAAACAGACATAGCGCTATAACGACCATTACCAATTGGCTCATCTTTATATCTGCCACCTAGTGCATGAGAAGCGTCCTCTATAATTTCAAACCCATACTCTTGACTCAATTTATAAATAGCAGCCATATCACATGACTGACCAGACATATGAACAGGAATAACAACTTTAGGCAATGTATTAGTTTTTTTTGCTTTAGATAGCTTTTCCGCAAGACACTCTGCGCTCATATTGTAAGTTTGTGGATCTATATCAACAAAGTCAACCGATGCGCCACAATATAGAGCACAGTTGGAACTGGCAACAAAAGTAATAGGACTTGTCCAAACAATATCGCCAGAACCAATACCTAAAGCTAAACAAGCAATATGAAGAGCACTTGTTCCGCTATTTACAGCAACCGCATACTTGGCACCACAATACTCCGCAACTGCACTCTCAAATTCAGGAACAACTGGACCTTGAGTAAGAAAATCAGAGCGTAATACTTCTACAACTTTATCTATATCTTCTTGACTTATGTCTTGTCGACCATAAGGTATTTTCTTGTTATTAGATAAATTCATTTAATATGAAACAATATTATTTAATATTCGCATAAACTGATGCGAGTCAAACTTCTGAAAAAATACAGGTATTTTAGATACATCTGTAGATTTTTTTTTAGATGCATTATCAATATAATTCTTTAACTCAGTAGCATTATCAAATAGCTCTGTGTATTTAAAAATATCACTATCCCAATTGTAATTATGACGCTTAAATATATATACATTTTTTCCTGCTTGTAAGGCAGCGTATATCAATGTCGAACGCACTGCGATAACATGATTGCAATTCTCAAATAAATCAAAATCATTCAATTCATTTGTAACTACAATAATATTACTCTTCCTAGAAAATTCATTAATTACTTTACTCTTCTGTTCAAACTGTTGAGGGTGTAACTTGTAATAGATTTTCCTTTCAGAATACAAATTAGCCAGCTCCAAAGTCAAATCTATCATGACTTTGTGGGACATTAAATTGGCGACAATAATAATATTATCATCTCCTGAAATGGGCACCTGATATAAATTATCATTTCCAATTGTGGATTTCAGTTTCACCGGATAATTTATTGTGTTCTTCCAATAATCTGAAAGGGTTAAAAAAGCGCTTGGCACAGTTAAATGAGACACAAACTTTTCAATTGCTTTTGGATAAGTCCACAAAATACTTCCGGGTGACGCTCCGTGTTGAAGCTCTATAGTTGAAATGTTAGCTTCCTGAGCAGCAAAAAATAACCCTTTAAGACTGCCATCATTAGTGCAAACTATAGACTTGGGTAAAATTTTAGAAAATAAACGACGATAATAATCCCTTGTCTGCTTAAAAGCTTGAATTGGGTAATATGCGACATCACAGATATTTATTGGAAATTCAAAATATTTACTTATCGCCTCCGAAATAGTTTTATCAACTTTTGAAATATCTGAATCCATCTTACCCATACTAATTTTAACAGGCGGTATTCTTGTCCTCCTTCCCAAAGCTATTTTTCTATAACTTATCTCTTGTTTATTGATATGCTCAATACATACTGAATTATCAGAAAATGACTCATACAAATGATCAGTAATATAGTCTGCAAGCAAAGAGTCTTGTTTGGGCCTTTGAAAAGTGACAAATAAAAACTCTGGATTGCATCGAACCTGATAATAAAGCGTTAACTCATTGACGCCCATTTTTAAAAAATCTTTTATCTTAACAATAACTGATGTCCTAAATTTATGTTTTGGGTAATCAGTTGATCCTTTTGAAAGAGCATGCAGTGCGGCAAAAACTTCTCTTCTGATTATGTCCCAATAATACGTACCATCAGCTAATTGCAAAGTAAAAAGATTTTGCTCCTCTTCCATTTGGAAGAAAATCTCATGAAGACTTTTCATATCAATATAGTTAAAAAATGATGATTTTTTTTGTGTAATTCATTATAAATCTTAAATAATATGCCAAAGGATTTACGCTATTAGATATAAATAATATGGAGATTGAATTGCAGAACTAGGGTGTTATTTTAGGGACTAAATCCTGATAATTTCCTATTTCTTTAATACTACCTCCATCTAGTTCAACTATCCTCTTGCAATTCTTAAGCGTAGTTAGACGATGCGCAATCATAATAATGGTAATTTCATCACTTAGGTTATTAATTGATTTAATGATCTTTAGCTCAGTAGCATTGTCTAAAGCACTAGTCGCCTCATCAAAAATGAGCACATCGGCTTGTTTGTATAAAGCACGTGCAATACCTATGCGTTGCCGTTGGCCTCCGGATAATCTTACACCCCTCTCACCTACTCTTGTCTTATACTTCATAGGCCATGTCTCAATTATGTCCGCAATTTGCGCTTTCTCTGCAGATAATTTAACTCGTTCAAAATCAATCTGATTCACAGGTATTCCAAATGCAATATTTTCCTCAATACTACTATCTGCGAGAAAAATCGTTTGAGGAACATGTGCAATATGACTCTGCCAGGCACGAAAATTATTTTGCGTAATAGGCTCATCATCTATCATCAGTTGCCCTTTCTCTGGCAATATAAGACTCGAAATAATATCTATTAAAGTACTCTTCCCACTTCCCGTTGTACCAATGAGCCCCACACAGGACCCTTTTGAAATAGTAAGATCAATATTTTTAAGTAGCCATGGCTCTTTTGAGTCATATCGAAAAGACACATGATTAATAACAATCTGTTTTTTAAATGGCAGATCATCAGAAGATATCTGATTCACATAAACTGGAACGGGTTGATTAAGAAAATCCAGAGTATCTGCCAAAGATGCTCTCGCGCTCTGAATAGTTGACCACGCGGTATAGCTCTGTTGTAAAAGAGGCAATAGTCGCTGAGAGCCTAGCACAAGGACACCTATTGCAGGTAGCGACTGAATTAAGCCACCAGGCTGCTGTGCTAAAAAATATGCCACAAAACCAAGAAAAAACATGGCAAGCGCTTCTATGGCAAAGCGTGGGCTTGAGCCAATAAATACATTGGTGCCTTGAGCACGTCGCAAAGGAAGATCAGATTTACGATAGAGTTTACAATATAATTCTTGGGTTCCATCAAGCAAAATATCACGAATACCACCTAAACCCTCTTGTAACAATTTTATAACCTGGGTATGTTCACGTGCAATACGCTGACCATTACTGATCAATATCTTAGATGTTAAGGTCATAATCAAAACGTATATCAGACCAAAACCACTAAATGCTATTAGCATCATTTTAGGCTCAATAGCAATTAAAAAAGTTAATGTAACAGCAAGTATAATGGCAGAACTAATCAATGTTAAAACAGGAATAATCACACTTTGTATTACTGTGTTAACTTTAGTAACTATTGTATTAATCACCACACTACTATTTCGATCTACATGAGAGGAATAAGGTTGATAAAGGGTTCCTCGATAAACATTTATGGTTAAATCTGCACCTGTTGAATAAGCCAGTCGAGTTACTACCCAGAGCAACAGTAAACGCATAGCACCTGCTATAAGTGCCGCCAAACCAAAAGCTGTAGTAATTGGCAAAATTAATTGGTCAACCGAAGTTATTCCTAAAAAGTCAATCAAAGGCTGAGCGTATGAGTGCTCGAAAACTTTTTGCGGCGCAGTTAGGACCGAAATAAGTGGCAGTACGGCACCTATACTAAAGACCTCTACAAATGAAGTCAGAACCATTAATACCAGCAGAAAGAAAAACTGCCTACGTCGTAATGAGCTTAAATGCTGATAGAGATCCTTAAGATTCTGTGTTATAGGATAAAGTTGATTCACTAAATAAACCTATTTTATTCATGGTAGTCCATTACTTGGTATCCGTGATCTTTAATAAGATCGTCACGCTTAGCTATTTCTAAATCAGTACGAACCATATCTGCAACTAACTCATCAAAAGAAATTTTAGGAGTCCAACCCAATTTATTCATAGCATTACTCGGATCACCAAGCAAATTATCTACTTCTGTCGGACGAAAATATCGAGGATCTACAGATACAATAACAGGTAAATGCTCCTTTGTTTCACGGGATTTATGATCATTGAAATTAATCCAACGACCTTTTTCTTCTAATCCCTCGCCATCCCATTGAATTTCAATACCAAGCTCTTTAGCAGCGGCATTAATAAAATCACGAACGCTATGCTGAACACCAGTAGCTATAACAAAGTCTTCTGGCTTCTCTTGTTGTAGCATCATCCACTGCATTTCAACATAGTCCTTGGCATGCCCCCAGTCGCGTTTAGAATTTAGATTTCCTAGATATAAACACTTTTGCAAGCCTAATTTAATACGGGCAAGTGCTCGAGTAATTTTTCGGGTAACAAATGTTTCACCACGAGTCGGACTCTCATGATTGAAAAGAATGCCATTGCAAGCATAAATATTGTATGCTTCGCGATAATTAACTGTTATCCAATAAGAATAAAGTTTGGCTACTGCATATGGACTGCGCGGGTAAAACGGTGTTGTTTCTCTCTGAGGCACTTCTTGAACAAGCCCATATAACTCACTAGTGCTAGCCTGATAAAACTTAGTTTTCTTTTCTAAGCCATTGATACGAATAGCTTCCAACAAACGTAAGGTACCTAAAGCATCTGAATTGGCTGTATATTCAGGCTCTTCAAAACTCACCCCAACATGGCTTTGTGCAGCTAGATTGTATATTTCATCGGGCTGCACTTTTTGAATAATTCGGTTAAGGCTTGATGAATCTGTCATATCTCCATAATGCAATACCAATCGAACATTATCTTCATGAATGTCTTGGTACAAATGATCAATCCTGTCCGTATTAAACAATGAAGTACGTCGTCTTATACCATGAACTTCGTATCCTTTTTCCAACAGAAAATCGGCTAAATATGAACCATCTTGACCTGTTATTCCAGTAATAAGTGCGCGTTTTCTATATGTCATAAATATTTACTCTTCAAATGTAACAATATTTCTTTAGAATTAAGTCTGTTACTAATAATTTGCTGATTTAATTCTCTCTTTCAAAGAAGAGAATTATTTTAAAAAAAACTAGAATAGTTTATACGATAAGGACTATTATCGAAGGTTAATTCCTGCCCAACAGGCAATAGCTACCGCACGACAATTTGGGTTGAAATTGAAGCAAAATTACATAACAAAAAATTATACATATTTCCTAAAAAAAATAGGGTTTATATTGACACCTAAAATTGATTTACATGATTTCATTCAGACACTCTTTAAGCGATTGTTGCCATAATGGAATCTGGAGTTTGAAGTGGTTTGTAATTTTCTCTTTACTGAGAGTTGTGTTTTTTGGTCTTTTAGCAGGGGTTGGATATTGATCAGTACTAATAGGATTAACTTTACAGTTGAGATTCGATAACCTAAAGATTTCTTTTGCAAAATCAGACCAGCTGGTCTCACCCATGTTTGAAAAATGAAAAACCTCAGTTGGAAAACTCTTCTTACTGAAGTTATCATTCGAGATGATATGTAATATGGCTCTGGCCAAATCACTTGCATAAGTTGGAGAACCTATCTGATCACTGACTACTTTGATCTCATTCATTTCGTTTCCTAATTTCAACATGGTTTTCACAAAGTTATTTCCAAACTCGGAATAAACCCAGCTTGTTCTTAAAATTATCAAATTATTAGGCATAGTGTCTTGGGCAGCCTTTTCTCCAAGAAGTTTGGTTTTGCCATAAACATTCATGGGATTTGGATTATCACTCTCCAGATATAGGGATTCATTCTTGCCATCAAAAACATAATCCGTTGAGATGTGTATGAACTTAGCATTTTGTGAATTGGCAAATTCAGCTAATTGCTTGACAGCCAAGTGATTAACCTGATCCGCTACACCCGCCTCATCCTCAGCACGATCTACTGCGGTGTAGGCAGCACAGTTAATAATGACATCGAAATGAGAATGGGCATCAAAGTACTTGGAAATACTCTTTGAAGATGATATATCAAGCTCTTCTCTTCCAACCAATGTAAATTCATGATGATTAAAATTTGAGATGAACTTTTGGATAGATCGTCCAAGTTGTCCGTTCTTGCCTGTCACCAAAATCTTCATGATGAAAGTCTACTTAAAAAGCTCTTTGGCTTCAGATAAGATAGGATGAAGTTTGTCTTTATCTGATAATTGGAGTTCATCACTTTTGAGCACCCAATCAATGCCAATCTCCTTATCATCGAAGGCGATCCCCCTGTCATCATCCGGTGAGTAGTAATTGTCAACCTTGTAAGCAAACACTGCACTCTCGCTGAGTACCACAAAACCATGAGCAAATCCTCTAGGGATGAAAAGTTGATGGCGGTTTTCAGAAGATAGCTCTTTGGATACATAATGTCCAAAGGTCGGGCTTGATTGACGGATATCCACAGCCACATCTAATACCTTGCCCTCGATCACCCTAACCAGCTTGGCTTGAGCAGACGGAGGCAATTGATAATGAAGTCCCCTTAGAACCCCTTTTGAGGATTTGGATTCATTGTCCTGAACAAAATTGACTTCATAACCTAAAAAATCATCCAGAAGATTCTGTCTAAATGATTCCATAAAATATCCTCTGCTATCGCCATGAACCGTTGGTTCAATCATCAGGACATCAGGAATAGATTGCGGGATAAAATTCAACTGATCTCCTCTACTCGATTCAAAAGATACTGCCCGTATTGATTTTTAGCAAGGGGTTTAGCAAGATCAATCAATTGCTCTTTACTAATAAACCCCTCTTCAAAGGCAATCTCTTCAATGCAGGCCACTTTTAGACCTTGTCTTTTTTCAATGGTCTCAATAAATGTGGAGGCCTCCAAAAGGCTCTCATGTGTGCCTGTATCCAACCAGGCATAGCCTCTACCCATCAATTCAACATTGAGTCGCCCTTCATCCAAATACATTTGATTGATTGAGGTAATTTCGAGCTCTCCCCTGTCTGATGGGGCAACCTCTTGGGCTTTTTTGACAACATCATTGGGATAAAAATAAAGACCGGTCACCGCATAGCTACTTTTTGGATTTTGAGGTTTCTCCTCAATGCTCAAAGCCATCCCACTGGAGTCAAACTCAACCACACCATAACGCTCTGGATCCTGAACATGGTAGCCAAATACCGTTGCCATACTTTTATCTCTAGCCGCCTTAACAGCATTGGATAATATTTCTGGCATGCCCTGCCCATAATAAATATTATCCCCTAGGACTAAGCAAGCATCCTCATCACCAATGAAGTCTTTTCCTAGGATGAATGCCTGAGCAAGTCCATCGGGTGAGGGTTGAACAACATACTCAAATTGCATACCAATCTCTTCACCACTCCCCAATAACTGCTCGAACCTGGGAAGATCCTCTGGGGTTGATATGATCAACACTTCACGGATTCCAGAGAGCATCAGTACCGATAAAGGATAGTAGATCATAGGTTTATCATAGATAGGCATCAGCTGTTTAGATACCCCCTTCGTCAGTGGATAAAGCCTGGTCCCCGACCCACCTGCTAGAATAATTCCCTTCATGAATTGATAACCCCCAATCTCTCTCCCTGGTAACTTCCATCTTTAACTCGATTACACCAGATTTGATTCTCCAGATACCACTGAACCGTTTTTTGAATGCCAGTCTCAAAGGTCTCCTCAGGTGTCCAGCCAAGTTCACTGGCAATTTTTGTCGCATCAATGGCGTATCTCACATCATGCCCTGCCCTATCAGTAACGAAGGTAATGAGCTGCTCATAGCTGTCTATCCCTGTAATCTGGGGGGGAGCTAATTCATCCAAGATGTTACATACTGTTTTTACAACCTCAATATTTTGTTTTTCATTATGACCACCAATATTATAAGTCTCTCCAGTTACTCCATTCAGTGCCACATGAAGCAGAGCCCTGGCATGATCTTCCACAAAAAGCCAATCCCTGATTTGTTTACCATCTCCATAAATGGGTAGCTCTTTACCAGATAGGGCATTAAGAATAATCAGCGGGATCAGTTTTTCTGGAAACTGATAAGGTCCATAATTGTTTGAACAATTGGTAATTAACGTAGGAAGGTCAAAGGTTCTTTGCCATGAGCGAACTAGATGATCAGAGCTTGCCTTCGAAGCGGAATAGGGAGAGCTCGGGGCATAAGGTGTAGTCTCTGTAAAAAGATCATCTGTCCCTTCAAGATCACCATAGACCTCATCGGTGGACACATGATGAAACTTAAAATTATCTTTTTTAACCTCATCCAATTTCGACCAATAAAATCGCGCTTCCTCAAGTAGCACATAAGTTCCTACAATATTGGTTTGGATAAAATCTCCTGGCCCATCAATTGATCTGTCAACATGAGACTCTGCAGCCAGATGCATCACTATATCAGGTTGTTGCTCAACGAATATTCGCCTGATCTCAACGGCATTGCAGATATCAACTTGCTCGAAAAAATATCTTGAGTTATTCTCAACTGAAACTAATGACTCCAGGTTACCTGCATAGGTTAGCTTATCGACATTAACAACACTATGATCGGTATGGTCAATAATATGTCGAATTAATGCTGATCCTATAAAACCAGCACCCCCTGTCACTAATATCTTTTTACTCATATTTTATTATTTCTATGCATAAATATATTTATCGATTGCGATCATCAAAGTTTAAAGATTTTTAAAACTAACGATCATATTTATCCTCTATTCTCTCGATATCATCCTCTTCGAGATAATCTCCTGTCTGAATCTCAATAATTCTTAGATTGGTTTTACCAGGATTAGACAACCGATGAATCGTGCCTTTAGGGATGTAGGTGGATTCATTCGCTTGAAGAATCATTGTCTCATTTCCGCAAACAACCTCGGCTACACCCTCAACAACCACCCAATGTTCTGATCTGTGCTGGTGTCTTTGTAAACTAAGTCTTTGCCCAGGATTCACGGAAATATTTTTAACCTTGTAACCCTTTCCTTCTTCAATGGAGTCATAGCATCCCCAAGGCCTAAAAGCATGACGATGGTCTGTTGCCACAGAAATGCCCTGATCAGTGAGATCTGCTACCACCTCCTTGACTTTCTCAGAGTGACTTTTGCTTGCAACTAAAACAGCATCACTCGTATCAGCAATAATGATATCTTCAAGACCAAGGGCGATAACTGGTCTCTTATCGGATTGAATAAAGGTATTTTTTGACTCATAATAAAGGGCATTCTTAGATTTACCTTTATCTAATTCTGCAAGTGCATTCCATCCACCAACATCGGACCAGACTCCCTCAAAAGGAACCATTTGAATAGAATCAAATTTTTCCAACAGAGCATAGTCTATCGACTCTGATCTAGTATTTTCAAAAGTCTCTCTATCAAGATGAACTTTATTGTCAGAGTGATGAGCCAATTCAACACAGCGAGATACAGATTCAAAAATATCTTGCGCAAAAACCTTCATAGCTTCAATGATGGTAGAAGCTTTAGCTAAGAATATTCCTGCATTCCAAAAATGTTGACCAGAGACAAGAAATTCTTCAGCAGTCCTAATATTGGGTTTTTCAACAAACTTCAATACATCTTTTACAACTTTATTTTGATTCTCTACCTCAATATAGCCATAGCCCGTATGAGGCGAAGTGGGCTTAATACCGAAGGTGACTATTGAACCAGATTTTGCCGATTCTCTACCTGCAACAACAGTCTTGAAAAACAAGTCCTCATCAGGAATGTAATGGTCAGCTGGCATGAATAACATCAAATCATCTTGATCGGCAAGAAGTGCCGATGCAAGTATTGCAGGGGCGGTGTTCCTTGGAGTAGGTTCAAGCACC